>Ga0180438_10000868_pt1 | contig 55348 bp, 50 predicted proteins | sample SS_ome_12_FD_132455 | JGI IMG/M metagenome (GOLD analysis project Ga0180438, IMG submission 132455) | Hypersaline lake sediment archaeal communities from the Salton Sea, California, USA - SS_3_D_2 metaG | ecosystem: Environmental > Aquatic > Non-marine Saline and Alkaline > Hypersaline >... | reverse complement strand
TTAGTCGATCTTTTCCATCTTTTTCATCGCAGATATCTTCAGATATCTGCTCAAAAAAATCTGAAAAATCTCGTCTAAATCTGTCGCGCTAAATCAAAGATTTGGTAGCAAACACGGGTATAAACATCTTCTGAAGTGGGATGCTCAATTCCAACAGCAAAAAAGTGTATGAGATGCCTTCATTTCTCATCCAAACATCAACTCTCTTCTGCGCTAAAGAGAAATTGAAACACCATTTCTCAGATCTTGAAGTGGCAAGAGTGGTCGGGTCTGACCCTTGGGCTAATCTCGAAGTGCCTGACCAGGTCAATGCAGCGATCGATCGGTTTCTGGTGCTTAGCTAAGTTTCTTCCAGATGAGGATGTTTCGAAATTGTCCCCACCATTTTGCGCCAAGCACATAGAATGAGGCAAAAAAGCAGAGGGCTCCTCCTAAGAACAGCCAAAAGACAAGCGTTTTTTGATGCTCATAATCGAGCATCCAAACAAGTGGAAAGGGATCCTCTGGCGTTGCTGCTTCGAAAAAGGCCCACGCGTAGAGTGCCAACGTAATGGTCGTGAGGAAGTTCATCCCAAGGAATGTGATTCCAATATATTGCCGAATAGGGCCAACTTGTGTGATGTATTGCTTCTTGAAAAAGTGATAAAGTTTCTTCTTAATCGCGATAAAACCTGCTTTTCCAAGAAAGAAGATTCTTGAAAGGGTGATGAGATCCCCACTTGCAATGAGCACTCCAATCAACCCGATTTTCTCTTTTGATTCGATCCCAAATAGGGGAAGGATCAACACCAACAGCAGACAGGTATGACCGAGGATGATCAGGCTGATGCCTGCTTTATAACGCCATGTTCTGGTAAAATCTTCGACTTGTTTCTTTATACACTTTAGGTGGGCTCTGGACAAAGGGTGCGAAGTTTTGCTCTTAAGCCCCTCAGTGCCATCGGATAGTGGTCTCTTTTTGCGGTGATCTCTTCTGCCTCTTTTAGGTATTTCCACGCCGCATTGAAGTCTCGGCGTTCTGCGCATACGATGGAGAGATAGTATTCGACAGTGGGATCGGTAGGGTCGATCTTGTGGTAGCGATTGAGCACCTCCCGGGCTTTCCCAAGTCTGCCCAGCTGGAGGTAACTCACTGCAAGCTGCATGATCCCTGCTCGGAAATTTGGATACTTTTTGAGCAAGTTTTCGAGCTCTTTCTGTTTAGACTTGATCGACTCGCGCGTCTCATCGACGGGGAGGAAGATGCTTTTGAGTCCTTCGGCGCTTACCTTTCCCTCAAGATAGTCTGTGGCAAGGGTATCTTCGGAGACTGCATGATCAAAGACGTAGTGGTTGAGCGGCTTTAAGAGCGCATCGCCTTCTTTTTTTCGGCCGACAAACAAGTAGTTCATCCCGAGGAGTAGATGGATCAATTTGTCCTCAGTTAGATAGGGAAGTGCTTTTTCATAGAGGTTTACGCACGTATCAAATTCCCCTTTTCCCCAAAAGACCGAAGCTTGGTTGACAAAGGCCATCCCAATTACTTCTTTGATGTTGCGCTGTTGGAGTTTTCGGGTATTGATCCCGAGGTATGTTTCATTCGGTGGGTTGATCCCTCTTGCAGTTGTCTCAATGTTGACGAGGGTATCACCTTCATGGTAGCGTACGTAGATGTGGCCAGGGGGCGTGATGATCTCAAGGGGGAGATCGAGTCTTTGCGCTAAACAGAGATAGAGGATCGATACCCCAAGACAAACACCCTGGCGGCTATCTAAGACGGAGGGGAGGAAGGTATAGACGTCGATGTCTTTTGCATAGAGAGAGTGGGGAGGAAAGCGGAACTGCATCTCTTGAAAGATGTAGCGGTTAATCTCTTTCACCTTTTCCATCGAGGTGGCCTTTTTGGGAAGACGTGCCAGTATCTGCAACGCCATTAGATCAAGGCTTGCCTCATACTGCCGGATTTCTTGCTTGGGGTTTTCTGCATCTGCAAATTGCTCTATGAGTAGCCCACGGCAGAGGTCCACTTCTTCTGGAGGGAGAGCAAGCACCTCTTCTTGCGTCCAAACAGAGGCTCCTTTGAGTTTGCGGTTGTGAAAGTGGCTGCACAAAGACTCGACGGCTTTCATCTCTTGATCAGCTAACTTGACGGGGGGATCAAAGGGCTGGCGGGTGACGAGGGAGACGATTGCCTGGATGTCAAATTTGGGGAGCAAAAAACGGGGCATGTTTTGCTGATTTGGGTTTTGCCGCAGCAGCTGCCAGACATGGGAAAGTGCTTCTTTTCCTTCGCGGGTATCGGGATAGAGTTCATAAAAGGCCATGTATTGGGTGAGAGAGTAAGGATCTAAGCTGTTGTAGAGACTCCGGATATTTGAGGTAGCAAAAAGTGAGAAGGAGATGAGAAGGAGTGGGATGATCTTTCGCATAGAAAAAGTCTACTTTAGGTGATGATTTTTTTCAGCTCTTCGCGCAAGGGTTTATGAGCGATGATTTCTTCTACTTTTGGCCGGATCCGGTAGGTCCAGTTCGTAGGAGCCACCGTTCCGGGCACGTTGATTCTCTCTTGGCTTTGGTCTTGCCAAACAAGCTCAGGGAAAAGAGCTAAGTATTCGCCTAAAAGGTTCACGTGGAAAAGGCTTGTTGTATGATGACTATCAAAGAGAATCTCGCTTCTTTGCTCTTTGGTTAGCTCGCTTTGGTAGTCCCAGCCTTTTTGTTTTGCAAAGAGTCTTGCCTCTTCTTCTTCGATATTCCACCATTGAGTGAGCGTTTCTGAGTCATGGGTAGATACGGTGGTCATGCTGACGGGATTGTAGCTATGGGGATCAAGATATCGATGATCTTCTCGCTCCCAACGCATCACTCGTGTTCCACAGATTCCGAGGTCCGTAAGACTGCTGCGGATCGAATTTGGAACAACGCCGAGATCTTCTGCAATAGGAAGCATCGGGGTAAAATCGTTGAATAAAGAGAGGATCTCATTGCCATGAGCTAGCCAATTGGCTTGATTTTCAGGAATGAACTTTCCATTGCTTGCAGCCTCTCCTTCTGGGATTGCCCAGATTCGATAGAATCCAAGCACATGGTCGATCCGGTAGATGTCGTAAAAGTTGCTTGCGTAAGTGAGGCGGGTTTTCCACCAGTCGTAATTGCGCTCCTTCATCACCGCCCACTTGAAGATAGGGAGTCCCCAAGCCTGCCCCTCTGGAGTAAATTGGTCCGGAGGCGCTCCTGCACTTAAGGTTAGATCGAACTCGTCCTGATATTGCCACACATCTGCGCTGTCAGGGCTGATTAAAATCGGGATGTCTCCTTTGAGAAAGACTCCCTTTTTGTTGGCATAGGCTTTGACTTCGACAAGCTGTTTGTAACATAGATACTGAAGGAAGACATAGAAGCAGACATCGACCCAGTGGGTTTCTAAAAGCTCGTCTTTTTTTTCTTCTGTAAGGATTTGAAGCTCCTGTGGCCAGTTTTTCCAGTGGTTTTTTGACATTATGTCTTTGAGCACTTTGAACAGACCGTAGGTCTCTACCCACTCGTTTTTTTCCACATATTCTGTGAAGGCAGCTTGCTGTACAACATTTGCCCCTTGCTTTTCAAAATAGCTCCGCAAGAAGTGAAGTTTGTGGCTCTGCACCTGGTGATAGGGGACTCGCTCTTCTAAGTTGAATTTTTTTAATTCCTTTAGATCATCGTTATGGATGCCATTTAGTTTTTCTAAAGAGAGGAACAGCGGATTTAAGGCCATTGCAGAGAGAGCAAAGTAGGGGCTTGGATCGTCTCCTGAGTCATTTAGAGGCAGGAGTTGGATGACATCCAGTCCGATTTCAGAGCACCAATCGATGAGAGGGACAAGGTCAAAAAATTCTCCGATGCCACAGCTTTGTTCAGTGAGCAAAGAAGCTAATGACAGATCTATCCCATGGTGGTGCTTGATGCCAATGGTTTGCCATTGAGGAGAGAGGGATGTGTGTTTTAGCTTTTCTTCTATGTTCATGAACCTATCCGTAAATTTGAAAAGTTTGATTTTTGATGAGTTTTTCGAAGGGGTGGCAGAGCTGTTTCAAAGGACATACCTTAGAAAGTAGGCCAAGAAACAACTCTGCATCGCCACGGAAAAGACGCAAAAAGCATTTTTTCAAATTTACGGATAGGTTCATGGCTTTAAACCAAACATTCCCCCTCTTGGAGGTGCGCTTTCTGAGGAGGAGGGAAGAGTTCCCCCCTGAGCAACAGCTTCCTTCCAAGCGACTCCCTTGTCGATGAACTGTTTCAAAAACTCAAACACTTTTATGATCGAATGTTCCTTCCCAGGATAGTAGGCAAAAAGCGTGAGCTGGTTGTTTCTGCCCGAGTAGGCTAAAGTGCCGATGCGGGGGTACTGCGCATTGCTTTTGAGGGCTTCTTTAAAGAGGGTTTCTCGGTATTTTCCAGCTGGCACCTCGATGAGGAAGGAGGCAAAAAGAAGTAGGTCTTTGGTCTCATCGTATTGTATCTGGAGGTGAAGCTTGCCATCGTAGTTGAGCTGACAGATCCGGTTTTCATCGGGGTAGAGATCGACGCCGATCTCTTTGCCAAGGTCATAGAGTATTTCAGAAAAACGATCCATTTTACTCCTCTTCCTCTGTTTCTTCGTTCTCTTGCTCGGCTTCTTCAATCTGATCTTCTAGCTCTTCTAGTGCTTCAAGGAAAGACATTAAGACGTCGTGGCGGTGTTGTTCGGAGCGAAAGAGTTTAGGAGCTACTCCACGCACGGCATCGCGCATCTGGGTGAAGAGAATGATTTGGGCGAGCTGCTCTGTTGATAGGCCTAGCTTTAACGCAAGCTGTAAGACTTTATCCATTGAAGGGTAGCGCTCGGAAAGAAACTGGACAAAGAGCTTGGCTAAAAGCTCAAACGTGACTTTAGAGGGGAGGAGCAGGCCTGCACGCTGAAATGCTTCGTTGATCAGGTTCATCCGCCCTTTAAAGAAGCGGAAGACCCATAAGATGGCCATGAGGTTGCGCCCTTCGGTCATAAGACGGTGGAGTTCGGCCCGTCCAATCGAGGGACCCTTTGATTTAAGGTCAGCTCCAAGAGAGTGGAGGAAAAAGTCAATGGCCGGCTTCATCTTATCGTAGGAGAACTGGTCGTTCATCTCGAGGAATAGGAGATTTGCAGGGCGGGGGTTACCCGTGATATCTCGGTAGAGGTCACGTAGACCCGTTGGCGTGCCAAGGCCTTTCTGGGAAAACTCGCGCGCTTGCTCAGCAATGTTGCGCCCAGCTCGGATCTCTCGCCCATAGGTTTGGTTGAGCTGCTCTTTTGCCTGGACAACTTTTTTTGCTACTTCTCCCGTTTTTGCTTCGCTCAAGAATTCAAGAGCTTCATCGGCCAGGGAATGATCGGCATAGACATCCATCACCTTTTCGATCATCTCTTCGGTCGTTTCGTTTCCTTTGATTTTGGAATACAGTAGCTGAAGGGTGCGCGATTTTAGTTCTGGGTTTTTTTTCTCAAAATTCTCTGAGATCTCCTCGATCTCTTGAATGAGCTTTTCTTCTGCCTCGTCGAGCTTTTCTTTTGTGACCCGCTCTTTCATTTTTTGCTCGAGAGAGCTCATTCTTCTCTGCATCGCAACGGGATTGAACGCCTCTTCGGCAAACTCGATCATATTGATCTCGCTCGCCTCTTGGGCAACGGCTAGCCTTTGAGCTGCTTTTGCTTCTTGCTGTTCCACCTTTTTGATTCCGGTGGGTTCAACGGGTTGGATGGGCTCGTTCATGAGCTTAGGTATACCAAGGGAAATGCATTAGGTCAATTGAATGCGGCCGAGGGGTTGAATCTTGATTTCAGGGACGATTTCCTGATAAGAGACAACGGCCAGATCGGGAAAGTCTCCTTCGATCAACTTTCGGACAAAGCGGCGGACATCCATGTTGGAGAGCAGAACGGGGGGCTGGCCTCCAGTTGGTGTAGGGGAGATCATCTCGCGCATCGCATTGAGGATGAGGTGGACACTGTCAGGATCCAGGGCAAGGTACGAGCCTGCTGAGGTCTGTTTGATAGCCCCACGGACCATGTCTTCAATTTCGGGGTCGAGAGTATAGACAGAGAGGATCGTTTGCCCTTGTGAATACTTGTAGCTAATGTAGCGCTTGAGCGATGAGCGCACATACTCAGTGAGAAGGACCGTATCTTTTTCGGTTTGGGCCCAGTCGCTGAGCGATTCTAAGATGGTGCGCAAATCCTTGATAGAGATTTGTTCTTGAACAAGGCGTCGCAAGATCTCGGTGAGTTTTTGCAAGGGGACAAGACGGGTCACCTCTTTCACAAGGTCAGGGAATGACTTCTCGATGAACTCTAAGATGCCGCGTACCTCTTGGATGCCGATGAAGTCAGAGGCGTGCTGGCGATAGAAATAGGTGAGGTGCAGAATCATCACATCAAGTGGCTTCCAGTACTTGATACCGGCCTTATCCATGATCCCTTGATAGGAGGTCTCTACCCAAAAAGAGGGTTGTCCCATTGAATTTTTTGAAGTTGTGTAAGGGATGTTATAGCGGTTGAGTGTCTCAGGGTCTTCGTTGGTTAGAAGCGCCCCCTCTTCAATCTTTCCGCGGACGATCGGGACTTCGTTGAGGTGGATCATGTACTCATCTCGCCCAAGAGTCGGTGACTCAGTCCTTACGTGGACCCCAGGGAAACGGACTCCCAAATCTTGATAGAGAGCATGGCGCATTTTTGGGATCATCTCCTCGATGAAAATCATCCCTCCTCGCTCTTTACGTATTTCCTTAGAGAGATACTCTCCCACTTCAAGGATGACAGGAAGGGTGAGGGCATATTCATCCACTCCTCCGCGGACAACTTTATGGCCTGAGATATCTGTTTCAACAGCAGCTCCTGTAGCCACTCTCGCTTCGCGTGTTGCAGATTTTTTCTTTTTGTACCAGTTTACCCCTCCAGCAGTCATGATTCCAAATCCGAGAAGAAGGAAAACAACAGTGGGAAAGCCTTTAAAAAATCCCATTAATGACAGAACAATACCTGCCATAATCAGCGCTTTTGGTTCGCCTAGGAGCTGTTGAGAGATTTCGCCACCAAGGTGCGCATCCTTCTTGTCACTAGTGACCCGAGTGGTGATAATACCGGCAGTCATAGAGATAAGAAGAGAAGGGATTTGAGCAATCAGGCCGCCACCAATCGAGAGAAGAGTATAGGTTTGAGCCGCCTGCATACCGCTCATGCCATGCATCGCCATCCCGATGATCAGGCCGCCGACGATGTTGATGACCGCAATGACAATACCGGCAATCACATCTCCCTTCACGAACTTCATCGCACCATCCATCGCACCGTACATTTGGCTCTCTTTTTGAAGAGCGAGACGAAGTTGACGGGCTTGGGCAGCATCGATCACACCACTACGCATATCGGCATCGATACTCATCTGTTTCCCGGGCATCGCATCCAAGGTGAAACGAGCAGCTACTTCAGCAACCCTCTCGGCACCCTTCGTAACAACGATGAATTGGACAATGGTGATGATCAAGAACACAATCGCACCAACAACAAAGTTTCCTCCAACGACAAACTCTCCGAATGCATAGATGATGTGTCCGGCATCTGCAAAAAGGAGAATCCGCTTTGTCGCAGCAATTTCAATCCCCAGCCTGAAGAGAGTTGTGATGAGGAGTAAAGAGGGGAAGATCGAGAGGTTGACCGCTTTAGGAATATATAGGGCCACCATCAACAGAGTGATCGAAATCGTGAAATTAAGAGCGATGAAGTTATCGAGCACCACCGTTGATACAGGGACGATGATGATCATGATCAGCAAGATGATGAAGACAGCAAGAACAACATCTGTGGAGCGGGCGATGAGGCTAAGCATTCGCTCGCCACCTAGAGATCGGTTCAATCTTTGGAAAAAGTTTTTCATGATTTTAATTACTTACTTAAATAGCTCCAAGTGGGCGGTCTCTTCTGCTTCGATAGATTCTAGCCAACGCAATATCTCCGAGATCGCTTCATAGGTTTCCTCGGGTACATAATCACCGATTTCTCCTTTTTCGAACAGAGTTTGTGCTAAATCAACATTGCGCATGATCGGGATATCATTTTCATTTGCAATTTTGACCATCAAGTCGGCGATGTTTCCTTTACCCATCGTGACAATCCGGGGAGCGGGTTCTTCCTCTTCCTCATATTGGATCGCCACAGCAATGTGGATCGGGTTGGTGATCACAGCACGTGCGCGCTTGACTCCTTGAGGCCCTTCTTGATAGGCAATTTCTTGAGCCACACGACGTCTTTGTCCCTTGATCTCAGGGTTTCCTTCCGTATCTTTGTATTCCTGCTTCACCTCAAATTTTTCCATCTTCATCTCTTTGGCGAAGTTCTTCTTTTGGAAGATGAGGTCGGCAAGAGCCACTGCAAGGAAGAAGATCCCCACCCGGATGATCACCTTCACTAAAAAGCCAGAAAAAATCTGAGCGATCCCAGGAATGGTGAGCGCAGCGCATGCAATGATCTCTTGCGTGCTATTATAGACAACACTCCAAATTAATATAAATGCTCCAGAAATTTTAAAAATTGATTTTAATAGTTCAAAAATTGTTTTAAACTTGAACATATTTTTGATGTTCGTTACAGGATTGAGCCGTTTGATGTCAGGCTTCATCGCTTCTGGTGAAAACATCGGGCCAACAATCAAAAAGCTCGTGAGAAGACCGGTGATCACAGTCACTCCTAAGATTGGGAGGCTACAGCTGACAATCGTATGGACAGCTTCATCCATCAGCTGACCAGCAAGAGTTGTTAAATCGAGATTTTGCAATCCTGCTCGGCGGAACATATTGATGGTATAGGCCGAGAGCTGCTTGAACAGATAGCCCGATGCCATCAAAATCGTCGAAATGGAGACGACGAAGGTGAAGGCGGAAGGAAAGTCTTGGGATTTGGCGACCTGACCCTTTTTGCGCGCATCGCGCAGCTTTTTAGGGGTCGCCTTCTCGGTTTTTTCTGCCATGGCACCTCTAGTTTATTGCTGGAGAGGTTCTAAAGCAAGAAAAAAGGGAGTTTTTAGGGTCGACTAGTTATGAAAGAAAAGAATGACGTCGCCGTCTTTGACAAGATATTCCTTACCCTCAGACCGGGCTTTTCCTGCCTCACGCGCTCCGACGCGCCCTGCGTGGGACATCATGTCTTCGAAAGAGACCACTTCAGCGCGGATGAACCCCTTTTGGATGTCTGTGTGGATCTCTCCAGCTGATAATTGGGCATTGGTGCCATCTTTGATGGTCCAAGCTCTTGTCTCCTGCTCTCCAGTTGTGAAATAATTGATGAGCCCAAGAAGAGAGAAAGCTGAGCGGATCAGACGTGTGAGTCCCGTTTCTTTGACTCCAAGGGAATCGAGATATTCGCCTGCCTCTTCAGAAGAGAGTTGGGCAAGCTCCTCTTCAAGTCTTGCGCAGATGGGGATCACAGAGCTTCCCTCTTTTGCCGCAAAATCATGGACAGCTTGGACATGTTCATTTTCCATCTCGGGGAGGTCTTCTTCCCCAACATTTGCAGCGTAGATCACCTTTTTCTGGGTTAAGAAGGGGTAACGCCGCAGAATTTCCTGATCTTTATCTGATAGCTCAAGTGAGCGAACGGGGAGGTTTTCATTGAGATGGGTAATGGCCTTTTTGAGACACTCGACGACGGGGACAAGCTCTTTGTTGCCCTTCATCTGCCGCTCTAATTTGGAGACGGTATTTTCTGCCATCTGAAGATCGGCTAAGATAAGCTCCAAGTTGATGACTTCAATGTCTGAAATAGGGTCCACTTTGCCGGCTACATGGATCACGTCGTCATTTTCAAAGCAGCGGACAACGTGGATGATCGCATCGGTTTCACGGATATTGGCCAGAAACTGATTGCCGAGTCCTTCTCCTTTGGAGGCGCCAGCGACAAGTCCTGCAATATCAACAAAAGTGACAAATGCGGGAATGATTTTTTGACTTTTCGAGATGTCAGATAGTTTTTGAAGGCGAGAATCCTCTAAGTCGACATTTCCAACCGTTGGATCGATGGTGCAAAACGGGTAGTTGGCAGCAGCCGCCGCTGCTTTTTTGATCAGAGCGTTGAAGAGGGTCGATTTTCCAACATTGGGGAGGCCGACGATACCGCAAGAGAGGTTTGGCATAGATAAAAATTTATTTCGTTAAAAAAAGGGAAGAGAAAAACCCCTTCCCAGATAGGAATAATAGCGAAAAATAGTGATTTTCGTCTAGAACTGGTGATTGCTACCAAATCTTTGATTTAGTAGCAATCGCGGGTAGAAGGCTATTGAGCCTTTTTCCCTTCATGTCCTTCTTTGATTTCGGGGTCAGCAGCAGGCGCTTCTTTTTTAGAGCAGAGGCCGCAAGTCGCAACATTTGCTACTTTTTTTGCAGCTGCACAAAGGCCAAAAAACAGAGCTTGTGTCGCAAAGACATTGGCAATCGCATCAAAGTTAGGTTCAATTTCGAGCCCTTGTTCGGAAACAGCTACATAGATTGCTGTTGCAGCCGCTATAGAAGTTGCACCTTCCAATAGAGAAGGGAAGGCACGTAATCCCAGAGTGTGTCGGATGATCATATTGACGACAGTTGCTCCTGCAACCAGACCAGTAGCAAGCACAATGCTTTCATGATTGGCTTCGAGATGGCTCCATGCCCAGTTTTTTGCAGTGTCTACGTCAAGAGCATTTGCTGTCATTGCAGCATTGTGTAGTTTTTCTGCAGAGGGATTGAAGAAATTTTCCTTAAAAAAAGCGATTAGATCGGGCTTGTTTTCAGCTTGAAAATAACTTGCCCCTTTTTCTGCAATGTTTCCAAAAAGAGCGCTGCCCCCGAATTGGTTTATTCCAGCGTGAAGAGCATTGGTAAGTATAGAAGTCATGTTTGATCCTTGGTTTAGTGTGTCAATAGAATAGTAAGTACAACCGGCTTCAGCCCATGGCTGAGGTGAAGCCGGTTTAAATTGGATTAGCTAGTTTTTACTTTCTTAGCAGAGTAAGTAAATTCCCAACCTGCTTCTAGGCAAGATTCAAAACAGTTAGCAACCTTGTCGCCTAAATTGCGCCCAGTAGAGTACAATTTCTGAGCAGTCGTTTCCCCAAAAGTGTTCCATACAAGGTTAGCGCCTAAGATAGTGGCTTGAGTAAACACAACAGTTCCGAAATTGAGATGGGTTCCTGCTAGATGGTTCACTCCAGTTGCAATTGCAACCGAAAGAGCGATCGATGCAAGCGTTCTTTTTTTCGGGTCCATTTTTTCAAACTGCTTAGACTCTGACATTGTGCGGTTAAAGAAAGCTTGCATTAGTCCAAGTCCTCCAGCTGTCAAATAATCGGCCTTGTAGGTTGTGATATGAGAGCAAAGGATATCAGAAATAGTCTTCACATTTGCGCGTGCTTCTGGTAGTTGAACACCTAACACGTTCGAGTAGAAGGGGAATTGATTTGAAACATACCTTGCGCCTTGATTGAGTCTAGTTAAGATGGCAGCTGCCTCAGCTACGAGAGGGAAAAGGGTATTTGCTGCGAGATACTTAATGGCTCCTTGAGTTTTTGTTTGCTCACTATTAGAAACAACCGGCTCATTTTGCTTTGGAGCTATTCCAGCAGATGTCCGCAATTTTTTCGCTGTTTTTATAGGTGTTTCAAAACTTGAATCAGGCGTTTTTTTCGCAGAATTTGTTTGTGGTGTTGTTAGTTTTTTTTCAGTTTGAGATCTTGGTTGAGTTTCAAGTGTAACTGGCATGGGTTGCCTCCAATGATTAAATTTAAATTCGCACTTTTGCCTTTTTGGCAAAATTGAATGCATTGTAGTCAAAAATTAAGGATATTGTAAAGAGTGAATGAGAATTTACTGAAAAGAATGACCGAGGAGTTCTTTTGCTTTTGCAAAATTACCCTCTTCTAACAAGGCGCGAATTTTTCCGGATGAGATGATCTCTCCATCTTCGCCAACCTTGGGAAGATACTCCAAGGTAAAGTCGAGCTCTTTCGAGAGTTCTGTAAGAGCCTGTTTGTTCCCTTCCCGTTTTTTTCCAAAGGTGGCTCCTTCACCAAGGGCAAGAAAGGTGAAAGGGTAGACCTCTTTTACTTTTTTTAAGAAGGTATCGTAGGCGAGCTGAGCAAGTTTAGGGGTGAATTCAAGTAAGTAGACCAAATCTGCGCCGCAGCTTCTTAGGCAATGAAGTTTGCGAGCAGGGGTCAAAATGAGGGGAGCTGGGCTTTTGCAAGGAAGGACATGAGAGGGGTGATTGGAGAAGGTGATGACAGCGACAGTTCCAGAGTCTCCGGCTTTTTGGCGCAATTTTTGTAAAATGGCCTGGTGACCACGATGGACTCCATCAAAGTTGCCGATGGTGAGAGCAAGGGGGGTAGGTGAAGACCTGGGAGTCTCAAGCTGTGTTAGTACTTGCATTCGTTTCTTTGAAGAGCTCTTTCCCGTCGAGGCAATCTTGCAGTGTATAAGGGCCGCAGCGGGTTCGTATCAATTGTTTTAGGTGGGCTCCACATCCTAAGATTTTCCCGATATCCTGAGCGATTGTGCGGATGTAGGTGCCCTTAGAGCAAGAGATGGAAAGCTTGATCTCTGGGTAGCTATAGGAGATGAAGTTTGTAGTTAGGGTGACTTGAATGGGCTGTCGCTCAATCTCGACGCCTTTGCGAGCAAGCTGATAGAGCTTCTTCCCATTTACCTTTTTTGCACTATGCATCGGAGGGATTTGCTCAATGGTCCCTTGGAAACGGTTAAGCGCTACTATGACTTCTTGCTCAATGGGGATTTTGTCTGATGTGTTAACAACTTCCCCTTCTGCGTCGTAGGTGGTTGTCTCTTCGCCAAGTTGAATCGTTGCTTCATACTCTTTGTCCTGGTTGATGAAGCTGTCCGCCTTTTGCGTGAATTTACGACCAATGAGAAGGATCATTACCCCAGAAGCTAGAGGGTCTAGGGTGCCTGCATGGCCGATTTTTTGGATTTTGGTGAGCTTTCGCAGAGCCCTGACGAGGCTGAAAGAGGTTTGTCCTGAGGGTTTATCGACCGGAAGAATTCCCTCACCGATGGTTTCAAGATCGATACTCATCGATTTTCTTCTTCCCTGTGAATTTTTTCGAGGAGGGTATCGATTTTCATTTGCTCATCAACGGTTGTATCGAGCTTAAAGGTGAGAGAGGGGAAGTAACGCATCACCACTTTTTTGGAAGCGCTTGTTGCAATGAATCCTGCAGCAGACTCCAGAGCTTCTAAAGTATCACGCCGCTCTTTGTCGGTTCCCATGATGCTCACAAATACTTTTGCGTGGTGCAAATCGTTTGTGATATCGACACTTGCAACAGTTACAAGAGGAGCCATCCGAGGGTCTTTCACTTCTTTCATGATGACCTCTGCTAGGACCTCTTTCAGAAGAGAGTTGAGCCGTTTGACGCGCTTTCGTTCCATGCTTTCCTACAGTTCTTGTTCGAGGTAGATGATTTCATAGGCTTCGATTAGATCGCCCAATTGGAACTCTTGAAAATTCTGAAGAACGATTCCACACTCGAGCCCTTTGCTGACCTCTTTGGCATCTTCTTTCCCACGCTTGAGAGAAGCGATCATTCCTTTCCAAACAACTTCTTCTCCTCGCTTCACTCGTGCATGATGGTTGCGTTTGATGATGCCTTCTGAGATCTGGCATCCAGCAATCACTCCAAGTTGGGATGATTTAAAGGTGGCTTTTACTTCGGCCACTCCCATTTCATTTTCCTGGGGAAGCTTATCGAGAAGCAGACGCATTCGCTCTTTCACGTCATCAACGGCGTGGTAGATAATGTCATGAAGGAGGATGTTTACTTTCTTCTCATTGATCATGCCTTCAGCATGGCTTTCAACTTTTGTGTGGAAACCAATGATGGTTGCTCCTGAAGCGCTGGCTAAAGAGACGTCTGATTCAGAGATTTGTCCCACCCCTTCAGTGACAAAGTTGAGTTCCGCTTTATCCGATTTAATTTTTTGAAGAGAGTGCTTTAGCGCTTCTAAAGAGCCTTGCACGTCCGCTCGAAGGATGACAGGGAGAACCTTTTTCTCTTGAGCCTCTGCTTTTTTCTCGAGGAATCCTTCAAGCCCTCCTCGTTTTCCTTTCTGGAGGAGCTTGTGTTTGTGTTCTTCTTGTCGTGCTTGGGCAATTTCACGGGCTTCTTTTTCTGTCTCAACAACAATGAACTCGCTTCCTGCTTCTGGCAGACCTGAAAGTCCCGTGATTTTGAGGGGAGTAGAAGGAGTTGCTTCCTTCAGAGATTTTCCATGCTCGTCGTGCATCGTCTTTACGCGGGCATAATTGAGGTCAAAGACGAGGTTGTCTCCCACTTTAAGGGTTCCATTTTGGACAAGAAGGCTTGTCATAGAACCGAGGCCCTTATGCATGGCTGATTCGATCACAGATCCACGTGCTCGGGTTTTTGGATTTGCTTTGAGTTCGAGAACTTCCGATTGCAGAGATAGCATCTCTAAAAGATCTTTGATTCCTTCTCCAGAGACGGCGGAACAGTTCACAGTGATGGTTGTTCCTCCCCATGCTTCGGGTAGAAGTTCATGTTCGGAGAGTTGGCGGTAAATGTTTTCTGCGTCGAAACCAGGCTTGTCGCATTTGTTGATCGCAACTAAGATAGGCACCTCAGCTGCTTTTGCTTGATTGATCGCTTCAACGGTCTGATCGCGAATCCCTTCATCTCCAGCAACGACGAGGATGACAAAGTCGGTTACCTCAGCACCTCGCTCGCGCATTGCAGAAAAAGCTTCGTGACCAGGGGTATCTAGGATGGTGATTTCCCCCATATCTGATTGGCATTTGAAGGCGCCGATGTGTTGAGTGATTGCCCCTGCTTCTCCTTCAGCTAGATTGGTTTTTCGAATCGAGTCAATGAGGCTGGTTTTCCCATGGTCAACGTGACCCATGAAGGTAACAACAGGTGGGCGAAGTTTGAGGCTTTTTGGATCGCTTGCCGCGATCTCTTCCTTGATTGTTTTATCAGTGATCTTGATTCTCTCTTCTTCAGAGGTATCGATCGTAATTTCACATTGAAACTCGTGGCCAAGTAGCTGGATGGTTGTCTCATCATCGAGGAAGTCATTGATTGTGACAGCAACTCCTTGCGCGAATAATTTAGAAATGAGTTGAGAAGCTTTGAGTTTCATCTCAACAGCGAGATCTTTTACAGTGATGGGGAGGCGGATGTCGAGGCTTTTTGGCCGGATTGTCAAATCTTCTTTAGGCCCTCGATTCTTCTTAAAGCCGCGCCGCTTACGCCATCGATCGTCATCCCGCTCGCGCAATCCCATCCGGTCTCGAGAATCAAACGACTTTTGTTGCTGCGTTTTTCTTTTAGATTTGAGATCTCTAAGGTCAGTGAACGAGCCGGGCTTTCTAGCTGGTGTCTCTTTTGAAGGAGCTCTAGCTTTATCAGGGGTTCTGCCTGGGGAAGGAGCTTTTGGCTCCGCTGTAGTCTTTTTCTCAGGAGCTGCGCTTTTACGAGTGATGGGTAGTTTTTTGACGGGGCGCGCTTTTTTGATGACAGGTTTACGAAAATCATCAACGGGCCCTTTTGGTGCGGGCTTAAGCGGAGCAGGCTTTTCTTCTTTTTTGGGTGGGGCAGGCGTTTCTGCTGCTTTTTTTGGAGCAACCTTTACTGGCTTTTTCTTTGCCGGCTCTGCTACGGGTGCAGCAACTTCTTCTTTGGGCTTTTCTTCTTTTTTTTGCGCAGTGGCTTTTTTAGGAGCCTGCTTTTCCTCTGCTTTAGCCGCTTTAGGAGGAGCTTTTTTTTCCTCTGCTTTTTCCTTTTTCAGTTTATTAAACTGAAGCGCTTCAGCGAGCTGAGCATTTTTGATGTTGAGTTTTAAATTTTTTGCCAAGCCTTATAACCTACTTTTTTGCACTTCCTGCAGAACCTTTTCTGCCAAGTCGGGGGTGATTTGAGCGTTAGTTGCAAGCTCAGATGGTGTTACTTCAAGAATTTTCCTTGGTGTATCATAGCCAGCTGCAATAAGATCTTGAACAACCATTCCCAACATCCCTTCAAGTTTTAAAGGCTCATCAAGGGAGTCGTCGTCTAGAAGAGCCATCTGTGCTCTTTGAATATTCATCGCTGCCTGGTACTCGCTCATCCTTTGGACATCGAGCTCAGTGTTAAGCAAACTTCCACATAGCCGGGCATTCATGCCCCGTTTTCCTAAGACGATTGGGTAATTTTCGTCATCGACCACAATAGAGATCTTAGACTCATCTTCGCTTAGGCTAATTTTCTTGATCTCGATCGGATCGAGAGCATGCTCAAGAAGCTGAACCTTGTCTTCGGTGTAGGGGATAATGTCGATTTTTTCATTGTTCAGTTCGCGGATGACATTTTTGACGCGGGTTCCGCGGACTCCAACGCAGGCTCCAACAGGGTCAACTCTGGGGTCACTTGATGATACTGCTAACTTGGTGCGGTATCCTGCATCGCGCACAATGCGATCAATGCTCACGGTTTGATCTTCAAGTTCAGGCACTTCTTGGATGAAGAGTTGCCGTACAAATTCAGGATGACTCCTAGAAAGAACGACTTCAGCTCCACCGTTTTCAGTATCGCGCACTTCATATAGAAGGGCATAGACACGCTCTCCCACAGAGTATCGCTCTGTTTTAGGATAGAACCGTTCAGGAAGAATGGCTTCGACTTTTCCAAGATCAACGATGAGAGTTGCTCCTCGAACGACCCTCTTCACCTTTCCTGAAATGAGTTCGTTGATTCGGTGGCGATATTCTTCATAGATCACATCCCGCTCTGCGCTGCGCAGTTTTTGGGCAATGACTTGGCGAGCTGTCTGTGCAGCAATCCGTCCAAAATCTTGGGGGGTTGCCTCGATATCAACCCAATCCCCAATTTCGCAGTGAGGCTGAAGCTCACGAGCTTCTTCTAGGGTGATCTCTTCTTCGGGAATGGTGACTTCATCAACCACTTCCTTCTGAGCAAATACTTCAATATTGCCCGATTTGGAGTCGACTTTAACAGAAATATTGATGAGCCCTTGGATGCTCTTGCGAGCAGCCACATGAAGAGCTTCTTCGATCGCGCCGATGATCACATCACGCTTTATCCCTTTTTCCCGTTCGAGGTACTCAAAAATTGCTACCAGGTCTTTATTCATCAGACGTTTTTTCTCCAGATTCTTCCCCTTCAGAGGTAGACTCTTCTTTCTTTGCTTTTTTCTTTTTAGGAGCTTTTTTCTCGCCTACAACAATGTCATCTTGATCAACTGCGTTTGTGTCGATAAGATGTTCTTTGATGGAGAGGGAGATCTTTTTGTGTTCAGGATCGAGTTTAAGCACTTTCGCAGTGATTTCATCTCCTTTAGAGAGTACATCTTCCACTTTACCAAATGGCTGGTCGGAGAGCTCCGTCACGTGGATGAGAGCTTCAAGACCATTTTCTAGTTCTACAAACGCTCCAAAAGCGGTCGTCTTAATGACAGTCCCTTTGACAAGAGAGCCAACAGGAGTTGTTTTTTCGATCGACTCCCAAGGGTTGGAGCTGAGCTGCTTCACACCAAGGGTGATTTTCTTGCTTTCAATATCGATTGAGAGGACGATGGCTTCTACCTCGTCTCCTTTTTTCATCACTTCTGATGGGTGGGAGACTTTCTTAATCCAGCTCAAATCGGAGATATGAATCAGTCCTTCTACGCCGGGCTCGAGTTCTACAAATGCGCCGTAGTTTGTCAAATTCCGGATTTCTCCTTTGATCGTGGTTCCAATCGGATACTTTGCTACGACCTCGTCCCAAGGGTTTTCTTGGAGCTGCTTGATCCCCAGTGAGATTTTTCCGTCTTCCTTCTGGATAGCGAGAACGATCGCTTCAACCTCTTCTCCCTTTTTCACAGCTTCAGACGGATCTGTGATATTTTTGACCCATGACATCTCAGAGACGTGAATAAGACCTTCGATTCCAGGCTCAATTTCGATGAAGGCTCCATAAGGAACGAGATTCACAATTTTCCCCTTTACATGGGTTCCAGGAGGGTAGCGCGATTCGATGTCTTCCCACGGGTTTGCTTCTTTTTGCTTCATGCCTAGAGCAACGCGCCCCTTTTCTTGATCCACATTGAGGATCATGACTTCGAGCTCTTCGCCTACTTTGACCATTTCAGAAGGATGCTTAATGCGCTTCCAGGTCATGTCGGTGATATGGAGTAGGCCGTCAATTCCATCGAGATCGAGGAAGACACCAAAGTCGGTGATGTTCTTGACAACCCCTTTGCAGATATCTCCTTCATGGATGTTTTCGAGGAGCTCAGCTTTGCGAGAGATGCGCTCTTCTTCAAGAAGCTCCCTGCGTGAGACAACAATGTTTTTTCTCTCTGTGTTGATCTTGAGAATTTTGAAATCAAACGTTTTGCCGATGTACTCGTCGAGGTTTTTAATTCGCTTGTTGTCCACTTGAGAGCCGGGGAGGAAGGCTTCCATCCCGATATCGATCATGAGACCGCCCTTGACTTTTCGGATGCACTTTCCTTCGACGATCGAGCCTTCTTCACAGTTATTGACAATGTATTCCCATTGTCTTTGGCGTCTTGCTTTTTCTCTTGAGAGGACAATCTGTCCGTCGTCGCCTTCTGCTTGGTCTAGAAGGACCTCGATCTCAGCATCTAAAATCACAGAGCTTGGGTCTTCAAATTCGGAGATGGGGACGAGTCCTTCTGACTTGAGCCCTACATCAACCACCACAAAATCTTTCGTAATTTCAACAATGCGACCTTTCAAAATTTCGCCAATGGTCATAGAAGAGACAGAAGTCTCGCCTGAGGAATCCTCTTTAGCGTTGAGTAAATCTTGAAATTGCTTTGCTTCTGCTTCGTCAAAGTCAATATCATCGATGACTTTGCTCTCATTCCAATCTTGGGTTTGTGTCATGGTTAAGGGTTCTCCTAAAAAATATCTAAAAAAAAATTCACTGCCGCTTGCCTCCAATCCAATACAGGAGCGAAAGCTTGGCCAATGAACTTTTTTCACTTGCCAAATCTGAATACATGCAAGAGTATCAAAGCGTTCGAAAAAAATCAACCGCTGCTTTTTAGTTGGAGGCTAGATAAGAGCGCATTTTCTGAGGGTGAGGGACTTTACAGTGTAGCTGTCTTTGATCAGGGCCGATAAAGCAAGGAAGAATTCTTCGTTTGAATACTTAAGAGTAGCTAGGTTTGGATCGAAAATGTAATATTTACTGTTGCTTGTTTTAATGAGAGCTATCGCGTGCCCTACCTCTTCATTTCGGAGGCCTAGCAAAAAAGCTCCGTTGGGGGCCTGTTTTATAGAATTTTGCAAAGCAAGTTCTTGATCAGATTCAAAATTTTCAAATTCAATCCTTTCGGTACAGTTTAATTTAAAGCCCTTTAAGGTTGGAGTTTCGCAATTCTCTTCCGTTTCATCTTGAAACCGTAGGTAGGTTTCTTTAAACTTGTTATTACACTCTTCAGCTTTATCCCTCATTCGCTGCATTGCTTCTTCAACTAAAATCAAAGAATCAGTCGATTGGTTATTTATTTCATCTAAAGATTTTTTCAGATCTATTTCTACCTTTTCAACTTGTGATTTCAATGAGTTGATATATTTTTGAGCTTTGGTATTTCTGAGATTACTTGCAGCCTTGTAAAAGATTTGTCCCAGTTGAGCATTTTCAGGGGCTCCAGATGAATATTGAGGAGCAATAGCTTTGATTGCATCTTCTGGGGAATCTGTAGTTTTCATCTGTTGTAGGTATGAAGAGATAAAGTGGCAGGAAACTCCAAAGCAGCATCCGTCTTTAACCGGGGCAAGTCTGGAAAGTTGATCTAAAATAGCAGGAAATAGTTTGGACCACTCCTCAACTCTTTCCTCACCATATAGAGTTTTAAGCTTGTCGATTTCGGGTATGTTATCTACAGTATCTGTTTTAACTTTTATTGAACTATTGAAACTAAAATCAACGACTTTTTCTCCATATGAGAAGTAGGAGTAGAAGTGTCTTACAGCAAGCAGCTCCTGGCATTTTGCATAAGTGGCGTAAGTATGTGAAGTGGTTGCGCTAAATAACCAGGTAGCTTTAGAAATTACTCCGTAAAAGATTGCTAGACAAATTCTACCAATGCTTTCCACGCTAACGCGTAACCATTTAAAATTTTTATCACAAAAGGGGGTAGGTTGAGGGTGAAGCTCTTCTTTTACAATTGAGATTGTAGAAACCGGTGGGAGGACAATAGACATGATAAAATTCTACGTCGACATAGCTTTTTTTTCAATCGCTATATTCCCTTGTAGAATACATCTATTTTCGCTACAAACGAATAGGTTTTTTCTCGTTGCAATTTATTAAAATAAAAAATTAAGTTGAAAATATGCGTACACTCGTTATGAAATTTGGGGGTGCGGCCCTCTCCACTCCTACTCGCTTCTCCCTTACCGCTCAGTGGATACACAAACGCCTTATCGAGTTTCCCCGTATTGTCGTTGCTGTGAGCGCCATGGGTAAAACGACTGACCAGCTGCTAATGCTTTCTCGTAAGGTTCACCCATCTCCGCCTAAAAGAGAGCAGGATATGCTCGTCACAGCTGGCGAGCGGGTGAGTATGTCTCTTCTTGCAATGGCACTAGACTTGGAGGGGATCGATGCGATCAGCTTCACTGGAAGCCAGTCAGGGATTCTTACTTCGTTAGACCACGGTGAAGCAAAAATTTTAGGGGTGCGCCCCTATCGAATTGAAGAGGCTCTTAATGTGGGGCAGGTGGTGATTGTCGCAGGTTTTCAAGGGGTAAATGAAAAAAAAGAGGTGACAACTCTTGGAAGGGGAGGGTCGGATACCTCAGCGGTTGCTCTTGCTGTAGCTCTTGGGGCCGAGCAAGTAGAGTTTTACAAAGACGTTCCTGGGATTGGAGCAGAGGATCCCAACGGGGTGCCAGACACCAAGATTTTCAAGGAGCTGAGCTATGAGAAAGCAATTAAAATTGCCGTTCAAGGAGCGCGTGTTCTCCATGCACGCGCCCTCCAACTCGCTCAGAAAAACAGGCTCCCTTTAGAAGTGCGCTCTTTTTTGAAGCCAGAAATCACCGGAACGCGCATTAGTTCTCAAATGGCCCCGACCAATGAGCCTATATTTGAAGAGGAATCGGTATATGGGTAAGAAACGTCGGATTGTTTCTAGTTGTGGGGGGCGTTTTCAAGCGCCAACAGAGGCAATTGTTGCAGGGGTGCTGAAAGGCTGCTCGATAGAAGAGCTTCCTATTTTGGAGTGGACTCCCATCGATAAAGAGCCTCTTCAGCTTTCTCTCACACTTGTTTGCCCCCATCGGCAAAATGTTGCCAAGTTTTTCTATGAGATGGTGAGCCGGTGGCTTATCCCTGGAAAGCAGGTGGAGGTGGCTCTTCATTTTTCAACGAACTTTACCTTTTCAGATGCAGATGAGCATTACACGTTGTCAGAGCTCATCCTCTCTTTTGAAAACGAAGATCAAAAGATGCTGGCAGAGAGGAACCTTAGTTTTCTGAAACGGGAGATTTTGATGGGGGTTTCTTCTTTTTACCATGCTACGAAGATCCTCGAGATGAAGGGACTCAACATCGACGAGAAGACGAGCCTTATTCAAGAAAACATTGCCAGATTGGTCAGGCGTTTCCCTAAAACTTTTGACTACGATCTATTTCAAGAGATGCAACAGTTTATGGTGGGGGCTAAACAGAGCTTTAAAGCCATTCGTGAGCCCACGCACATCAGCCGGATTCTTTTTACTCTTTATCGTTTTCGAAAGAGCTTAAAGCAGCAAATATCAGTTGAGCCTTCCAAACGGCATGTTTTTGTGAAGTGTCGAAAGAGCTTGATCCATACCCCCTTTGGGAAGAAAGAAGTTCTCTCTCTGTACCTAGGGATTAACTTCCTCAAAGAGCATGAGCTTTTTGAGGAGCGCCATCTTCTCTCAGCCCTTTCTCATTTGCTTCCAGGAGTTCAATCGGTTCCCGACTCGTATTTTGTACAAGAGGGGGAAGATGAAGAGCTGAATACTCTTTATCTCGAAGTTGAAAAGGAGAATCGGCGCCAGTTTTCCATGATAGAAGTTGTCCAAATTGAAAGGGGGCTTGAAGATGAAATTCAAAGCCGAATCGAACAGCTTGTTCCTCCGATCTTTATGCCACGCAATGAAGAAGAGGTGATGCGCAATATTTTGGCCTTGAGTCAGCAGCTTAGGTATCTAAAAGATCTCCCCCAAATGGTGATCTCTTTCGACGAGCAAACGAGCTCAGAACTTGCGTTCACAGTTATTCTAGTGCGGCTTGTTCATTCAGATACTCGTTCTATTCAAGAGCAGCTAGCTAGGAGCAGCCTTGGCCCCAATCTTTCTGTAGACCGAGTCAAAGTTGTGGGAAGTCTTCACCGCAAATATCCAAAAGAGGCGACGGTGATTCGTGTGCGCCTACCCAGCGAAAACTTTTTGCGAAAAGACTACTCGGTCGATTTGTTTGAGGCGCGCCTCTACTTAGCAGAGCAAATTCAATTGGTCATTGGGGATGTGCGTGACTACAATGGGGGAATGATCGCAAAGCAAAATGAGAATTTTCTGCAGCTGAAACAAGAGCTTAGCTCCACGGCTCTTAAACATCCGTTGCTTCTGCAAAACTTCTTCCATGCAATCTTTCCTGTTCACTTGAGTACAACGCTCGATCCGAAGCTGCTCAAAACCCTTTTTTCGATGTTTATCGATATGTGTGAAAGTGGAAAAGAGGGAGTCGCATTGGAATCACAGACGCAAGAGAGTTGTCTGTTTGTGATGACCAAATTTCAAGACTTTTCTTGGAAACAGAAGATTTTTAGCCGAGTCGAGCAGCTGAGTCTCCCTTCCAACGAGCTGCTGTCTGTGCAGATGCAGGTGTTTGATTCTATCTATCTAGGGTTTATCTATCTCAATCCAGAAGTGGAAAAGCAGCAAACATTTCTTGAGGCGATCCCCGAATCCCTGTCTTGCTTTGTGTGACTTGACACTTTCTCGATTTGTGCCATACTAAGGGGGTGAAAAATTGGCCCGTTATTGTAGAACCTTCTTTACTTTCTGCCGACTTTGGTAAAATCGCCGATGAGGTAAAGCGCATAGAGGATTCCGGAGCAGATGCGTTGCACCTCGATGTGATGGATGGCCACTTTGTTCCAAATATTTCCTTTGGACCAAAAGTGGTGGCTGCTGTCAATCGAGTCACCGATCTCTTCTTAGATGTTCATATGATGGTGTACAATCCGTTTGACTATATCGAGCGGTTTGTCGAAGCGGGCGCAGATCGAATCACGTTTCACTTCGAAGCAACCGAAGAGGTGGAGGAGACCCTTAACTACATCCGCAAATGCAATGTTGAGGCGGGGCTTGCTTTTTGTCCTGAGACCAGTCCTTCCATGGTGCTAAAGTATCTCGATAAGTGCGATCTCATTCTACTCATGACCGTTCATCCTGGATTTGGTGGGCAGGCGTTCATGCCCGACATGCTTGAAAAAATTCGGTTTGTCAGAGAAAAAGTCGATCAGCTGAACCTTCGTATAGGAGGAAAGACTCCCGAGGAGGGGCATGAGGCGGTCCCTCCCTTCAATATCCAAGTGGATGGGGGAATCGATGACAAAACTGCAAAGCAGTGCGTAGATGCAGGAGCCAATGTTCTTGTCTCTGGCACCTATCTCTTCGGTGCTCCAAAAATGGAGACGCGCATCCAAACTCTAAAGGAGCTTCTTTGAAAAGAATTATCGTGATTGGAGGAGGGACAGGAAATTTTGCTGTCCTTCGCGGACTCAAGGAGTATCCAGTTCACCTAAGCGCGATCGTCTCGATGGCAGACGATGGCGGGAGCACTGGGATTTTACGCGATGAATTGGGGGTGCTGCCTCCTGGAGATGTGCGCCAGTGTTTGGTTGCTCTTTCGAACTCCTCTGAGCTCATGCGTTCACTGATGAACTATCGCTTTGAAAATGGAGGATTTGGGGGTCACAGCTTTGGGAATCTCTTCCTCTCTTCTTTGGAGAAGGTGACAGGCAGCTTTGAGAAAGCCGTCGAAGAAATGGGGAGAATCCTTTTCATCAAGGGGAAGGTGATCCCCGTCACTACCCACCAGGTGCGCCTGAAAATGGTGCTCAACAATCGGAAGATTTTAGAAGGGGAGAAAGAGGTGTACCTCTCTCAAGAAATTGATGAGGGATATAAGAGCATCTTTTTAGAGCCCTACTCGGAGGCAAATCCTCACGCGATTGATGAGATTGAAGCGGCTGATCTGATTGTGGTCGGACCAGGTGGTCTGCACACTTCACTCATCCCAAATCTTTTGGTCGAAGGAATTTCTGAGGCTCTTCTTAAGTCAAAGGCGAAAAAAATCTTTGTCGTAAACCTGATGAATCGGAAAGGGCAGACGACGACTTTTAAGGTGAGCGATTACTTGAAAGAACTCGTCCAATATATTGGAGATGATATTTTTGATTACATCTTGGTCAATAAAGAAAGTCCTCCACAAGAACTCATCGATGTGTATGCAGAAGAAGGCTCGCTGGTCGAAAATGATATTGATGAGCAGCGTGTGATTGCAGCACCTCTGCTCGGTCCATTGAAAGATCCCCAAAAGAAAGACCTCATAAAGCGCAACTTGATCCGTCACGATCCTGAGAAGCTTGCAAAGGAGTTGATGAAAATTGTTCCTCATCTTTGATCTCGACGACACTCTGATTGAGACTTCAAAATGTTTGGCGCTTCCCGCAATGAAACGAGCTTTCACGGCCATGTTAGAGGAAGGGTTGAATCTTGAAGAGTCGGCTTTTGAGGACCTTTTAAAGATCAATGCAAGCTCGATCAGCTCGCGAGCAAGTGTCCAAACTTTTTGGGAGAAACATTCGAATAAAAAAGAAATTTTAGATGCAGGTCTTTCGGCTCTGTCTTCTCCCTTCGAAGACTCGATTTCTTTGGAACCTGTCCCCGACGCCCTTGAGATACTCGAGGAGCTTCAAGGGGTTTGCCCTCTAGCTCTTGTGACGATGGGAACCCCTAAATTGCAAAGGCAAAAAATGAAAAAAGCTGGCATTCAACTCCAGCGATTTAGTACACTTATTGTGGGCAGAGGGCCAAGTAAAAAAAAGGATTACCAGCGGGTTGCTCTTGAATTGGGACTTCCATGCGAAGAGGGAGTTGTCTGCGGCGATCGGGTTCCGATCGATCTGAGTCCGGCGAAAGAGCTCGGCTTTTTTACGGTTCATTTTCCCAACGGAAGGGGGAAAGTGCATGGTAGCCCTAGAGAAGATGTGGATACGACAATTCACTCTCTTAAAGAACTAAAGCGAGTAATTATAGGTAAAAAGAATGAAGTCTAAGGCAGCAATGACCAGTAACCAGATTACCCCAGGGATCATGATCTCTGTGGATGATAAGATCTACCAAGTGGAATCGGCGGTCAAGGTTACTGTAGCCAAAGGGACTCCATTTATCAAAACAAATCTCAAAGACTTGATGACCGAAAAGGTGATCGAGAAAAACTTTAAAGAAGGACAAACAGTCCAGGAGGTGATGCTTGACGAGCACGCTCTTGAATTCCTGTATATGGAAGGAAAAGATTACCTCTTTCTCGATGTAAACCTTCTTAAGCAGGTCCTCGTTTCTAAAAAAATCATTGGCGATAAGGTGAACTACCTGAAAGAAGGGATCGAAATCACCGCCATGTTTTATGGGGATACCATTTTTTCTGTCGAACTCCCTCAATTTCTTGAGTTGATGGTTGTGAAAACAGAGACTTCAGAGAAATCGGCACACATGGCAAATGCAACAAAAACAGCGTTTCTAGAGACAGGAGCTCAGATTGAAGTTCCCCTTTTCATTGAGTCAGGGGATATCCTGAAAGTAGATACAGCAGCTAACGAATACATTCAAAGGGTCTAATTATGGACATGAAGCAGATCAAAGAGCTCATCGGCGCTATGGAAAAGGCGGGGCTAAAAAAAATACGGATCAAAGAAGAGAAAGGGTTTGAGTTAGAGCTTGAGAAGCAAACAGAACATCCCCCAGCTCCGATTATCCATCGACCAGAACCAGTTCACCACCTACCTCCTGCTCAGGCGACTCCTCACAAAGTTGCTGAAGAGGCTCCAAAAGATAGCTCCCTTCCAGGGGAAACCATTACCTCCCCGATGGTTGGCACTTTTTATTCTGCTGCTTCTCCCGATGATCCTCCTTATGTAAAAGTAGGCCAAGAAGTAGATGAAGACACAGTCGTCTGCATCATCGAAGCAATGAAGGTGATGAACGAGGTAAAAGCAGGCAAAAAAGGGAAAATTGTTGAGATTTTGGTAAACAATGCCGATCCCGTTGAGTTTGGAACGAAACTCTTTCGAATTTCTTAATTAAAGCAGATAAAGTCATGGAAAAAGTCTTAATCGCAAACCGAGGCGAAATTGCCGTTCGAATCATCCGAGCCTGTCATGATATGGGGCTCCAGACCGTTGCGGTCTATTCTCAGGCCGATGCTGAAGCTATGCATGTCCTTCATGCCAATGAGGCAATTTGTGTAGGAGAGGCTCCTGCACTCAAATCTTATCTAAAGATTTCTAACATCCTCTCTGCTTGTGAAGTGACTGGAGCCGATGCAGTTCATCCTGGCTTTGGCTTCTTAAGTGAAAATGCAAATTTTGCTTCTATCTGCGAGAGCTGTGGAATTACATTCATCGGTCCCAGTCATAAACACATCGCAAAACTAGGAAACAAAGCAGAAGCGAAAGCACTTGCAAAAAGTGTCAAATGCCCTGTGATTCCCGGCTCTGATGGTATTGTTGAAGATGTCCAGGAAGGGATAAAAGTCGCAAAGAAAATTGGCTATCCAATCTTTATCAAAGCTTCTGCAGGTGGCGGCGGGAAGGGGATCCGGATTGCCTATGATCCCGATGAGTTTGTTCGCCAGTTTGCAGCAGCGCGCGCTGAGGCAGAAGTCAACTTTGGCAATCCCGATATTTACCTTGAAAAGATGATTGTCAACCCTCGCCATATTGAAATTCAAGTCCTTGGAGACACCCATGGAAATTATGTCCACCTGGGAGAGAGAGACTGCACGATTCAGAGAAGGCGGCAAAAACTGATTGAAGAGACCCCAAGCCCTATTTTAACGCCATCTCTTCGGAAAAAAATCTGTGATGCGGCTGTCAATATTGTCAAAGGAGCAGGTTACCACTCAGTGGGGACTGTTGAATTCCTCCTCGATGAAAAGAAGAACTTCTATTTTATGGAGGTGAATACGCGCATTCAGGTAGAACATACGATTACAGAAGAAGTAACGGGGATCGATCTTGTTTGTGAGCAGATCAAGGTCGCTCAAGGAGAGAAGCTCCCATTCAAGCAGAAAGACATCTCGTTTAAGGGGCATGTGATCCAGTGCAGAATCAATGCGGAAGATCCATCGAAAAACTTTGCTCCTTCCCCTGGAGCTTTAGAGTATTTTGTTCCTCCCGGAGGACCTCATGTCCGGATGGACACCGCCTGTTACTCAGGGTATAAAATCCCTCCTCACTACGACTCGATGATTGCCAAGCTGATTGTTCATGGAAAAGACCGGGAAGAGACGATCCGCATTGCTCAAAGAGCGCTGGAAGAGTTTCATATTGGGGGAGTGCATACGACCATTCCTTTCCATAAATATATGTTTGAAGATGAAAGCTTCCATAAAAACCAATATACGATCAGCTACATTGATCAGCTGATCCTCGACGGCTGCACCTTCATCCCGGAAAATTAATGGAGAAGAATCTTCTCATCTCAGAAGAAGAAATTGCCTGCAAGGTAGCTAAGTGCGCTCAGTGGCTCAATACTGAGTATGCAGGCCAAGAAGTCATTCTTGTCCTTATCTTAAAAGGCGCGATCGTCTTTGCTGCTGATCTGATTCGACAGCTCACCATTTCGTTTCAGCTCGAGTGTGTTCAAGCATCAAGTTATGGAATGAAAGGGACCATACCCGATGACGAAGTAAAGATTGGCTCTGTACAACAACTTGGGCTGAGGGGAAAAGAGGTAGTGGTTGTCGATGATATTTTTGATCGGGGTGAGACTCTTTATCGCGTGATTGAAATGATCAAATTAGAGGAACCTAAGCGGGTGCAGTCACTGGTCCTTCTTCGAAAAAAGCGGGAGCAAAAGATAAGCTATGCTCCTGACTACGTTTGCTTTGACATTGAAGATCGGTTCGTTATAGGCTATGGCTTAGATTACAAAGAACATTTTCGCGGACTCAAAGATATATATATAACCCATGTTTGCTAGTTATCTTCTTCCTAGGCGTTAGCGAGCCTTTTTGATACAAGATTTGCGCAGAAGGCTATACGTTTACATATGGGCGATAAGCAAATCGAAGTAGATAGAAAGCGTAGATAGCATGGGAATAAGATAACTAGCAAACATGGGTATAATAGAATGAAAGGAATTGTCTTAGCTGGGGGAAGAGGGACTCGCCTTCATCCAATTACAAAAGCGGTTTGCAAACAGCTTTTGCCTATCTATGACAAGCCAATGATCTACTACCCTCTGTCGGTTCTTTTGCAGTGCTCGATCAAAGAGATCTTGATCATTTCGACTCCAGAAGACAAGCCGTTATTTGAGCGCCTTTTAGGAGGTGGCTCTCAATTGGGAGTTGAGTTTACATTTGCTGTCCAAGATGAGCCAAAAGGGATTGCAGATGCCTTTCGAATTGCGCAGTCTTTCATTGGAAACGATCCGGTTTGTCTCATTCTCGGAGATAACATCTTTTATGGTCTCAACCTTAAAGAGGCCATCACACCGGCTAAGGAAACTCTTTCTGGAGGAGTCATCTTTGGATATGAAGTCGATGATCCCAAAAGATATGGAGTGATCGAATTTAGTGGCAGCGAAATCGTGGACATCATCGAAAAGCCAGTTGATCCTCCCTCTCGGTTTGCTGTGACGGGGCTCTACTTCTATGATGCAGATGTAGTTAAGATCGCCCAGGAGCTCACTCCATCGGGGCGTGGAGAACTCGAGATCACTGATGTCAACAAAGCCTACTTGAAAAAGGGCCAATTGCAGTGTCATCTTTTTGAAAGGGGATTTGCCTGGCTCGACACGGGAACTCCAGATGCGATGCAGCAAGCTTCCCAATATGTTCAGACCATTCAACAGCGGCAAGGGATCAAAATTGGGTGTATCGAAGAGGTAGCCTATGAAATGGGTCTCATCGATGAAGAAGGGCTCCTAAAGCTTGCTAAAGAGCATGCCTCGTCCGAGTATGGACGATACCTAGAAAGCGCAATTAAGCTTAAGCTTTAGCCGCAGCCTTTTTTCGTTTCCTGCTGCTTTTTTTCTTTCTTCGATAGGGAACAAACGTTGATTGTCTTCCCGAGACCGCTTCATGGAGATTCTCGATCGCCATGAACGCTTCAGGATCTTCTCTGAGAACAATCTCCTTGAGATCAGCAAGATCAAGTCGTTCCACAACAATGAATAGTAGCTCTCGTGAGGCGCCTGAAAAGCCGCCTTTTCCGTGGATGATCGTCAGCCCAAGACCTAATTGGTTCATAATCACCTTAGAGAGCTCTTTTGGCTTCGCAGAGATGATCAAGACAGACTTAAGCTCATCGAGACCAACAATGACCATATCGATCATTTTAAAGGCGACGACATACATCATGAGCGATTGCAGGGCGATGTGCCAATCCTTAAAGATCCATCCATAGATTCCAAAGATGATGATGTTTGCTACCAAGATCACCTGTCCAATGGTAAATCCTTTTTTGCGATTGATGATGATGGCTAAGATTTCTGTTCCATCTAAGCATCCACCATTTCGAATGATCATCCCAGCACCCACTCCTAGGATCGCACCACCAAACACAATGATCTCTAAGGTGTCTCCAGAGAACGACGGAACCGTTTCAAAGATCCTTAAAAAGAGGGCAAAAAAGAAGATAGCCACAAAAAGATGGAGGACAAAAGAGCGGCGAATATAACGATAGGCGAGATAGATGAAGGGGAGGGTGAGAGCAATGAGGAAATAGGGAAGGTATTGCTCTCCAATCAATCGAGCAAGAATAATAGAGATACCGATGATGCCTCCATCAATCAACTCATTCGGCATAAGAAACATTCGGATGGATAAGGCAGCTAAAAAAGATCCCGCTGCCATCCAGAAGAAATCGATTACGTAATGCCAAAGGCTTGTTGGCTTTTTATGGGTTACCATTTTCTTTGCCCCTCATGTGAATTTGCACGAACACAAGATACAAATCTCTGACAGAAAAGTACAGAAAAAAGGAAGGTGATTTCATTTTCTTTTTTCGGTAGAATGCAAAACCGATGGAAATACCGAGAATTTCTTCGACAACTTTTGCACCGCCTTCTGAATTTGAGTCCTGCTCCGGCAGTAAATACTTCCACGAAAAGTCATCTCTTGCATCTGCAGCGAAAGAGCCAGATCCGCTCTACTTTAGAATTGCCGCGCATCTTTTGCGCCCTATTGGTTTTATTCTCAATTGGCTGACCGATCGGATTGCTTTGCGAGAATCGGAAATGGAAGAGGCTGAGAAATTGATCGAAAACGGTTTTTTTGGGGCAGCAGCACTTGCTCATGATCGTGAAAAGGGAGATAAAATTCTCAGAGGGGTGCTGCGAGGAATCGATCAACTCTACCATACAGTAACACGGAAATGGTTTCCTTACGCCGAAGTGAATCGGTTCATGCGAGAGAAACTCATTTTATACAAGTTGATTGTGCACACATATCTTGGAGAAGATGCAGAGGTGCACAGATGCTACAACCTGCTCAAAGGGATGGGGCTTCCTGTGCCCAAACAGGGATTTCAAGAGGGGATGGACTTCATTCTTAGTATTAGCAGACACTCTGCTCAAAACGATTTGAAGTTTCAACTTCTCAATCGTGGTGTAAAGATTGGCTTGTGGGCAGCGTGTGTTTGGGAACGTGATTCTCCTCTGTCCCTGTCAGAAGAGGACGAAATCACCCCTGAAATCCAAAAGCTTCTTGATCAGCCGCCGCCGCCGCCGATAGAGGCCGAGGAAATTTCTCCCCCATGGTGGTGGAAGCCATTAACAATTCTTTTTGCCTACCCAATTGCATGTATTGATTGGATTAAGAACAAGATCTCTCTTACGAATGATGACATGGAAGAGGCTGAACAACTGATGGAGCAATCGATCGAGGGGATGCTCGAGATTTCCGAAAATAGGGAGAAAGGGGTTAAGATTCTCACGAGTGCGATTAAAAAAATTGAGAACCTCGATTACAAGCTCCAAAATAAATGGTTCCCCAAATCTCAAGGAAATATATTCGTTCGGCAAAAGCTTCTTAAGTTTAAGATAGGTCTTTGTACGCTGATTGGAAACCGAATTAAAATAGAAGAATCTCAAACTGTCCTAGCAGATTTAGGTTTTGAGTTCCCTCATGGCCCTTATAAACAATGGATGCAAAAGATTCTTGAAAATACAGTGAAGAATCCTAGGAATGACCAACAGATTCAGCTCCTCAACTGGATTGTTCTTTTTCTAAAAGATGGGAGTGTTTCTGAGCTTGGGGCTTGGGTGAATGAGCGTCTCACTGAGGAGAAACAATTTCGATGGATGGTCTGGGCGTCTGACCCTAACGGCCCTATAGTCCAATCTCTCGGTTCTGATTCGATCACAAAAATTCAAAATGCATTGACTGAGAAAACCTTGAAATGGATTAAGAGTCATAATCAGCAAAGAGCCTCTGATTCTGAAGGAAGTCTTTTGAGTCGATGGGTGTATACTCCTTTGAAGAAGAAAGGGGGCAAGCTAATCACCTCGGCGAGCTCTTTAGGGTGGAAAAGTGTTGCTACAATCAGCTGGAATCTCGATCGATGTTTTTTTAAGTCCCAAAAATCACAGACAGAGTATCAGCAAAATCTAGAAAAAGTAGCCTTTCAAGCCGCTTATTCTTACTGTGTAGAAGGAAGGTTTTCAAGAAGAGATGGCGGGGCTCCCATTGAAAGACTCGTCAGCTCCTTAGCGGAGAGGGGAATTATAGGGATTGGCTCTCATGCGAAATCGCTAGTTCAGAGGATAGAAAACAAAGATCGATTTTATTCTAGTAGGTTAGAAGACTGGATTGTAAATCCGGCGATCGATCATATTGTTGATTTTTGCCTTACTCAGCTCCAGTCTTATTCATCTTAATACCCGGAACCACTTAAGAAAAAAGCCCCAAACAAAAGTTTGGGGCTTCTTATCTTGCGTTCGCGGGAGACGGGACTCGAACCCGCAACTTCCGCCGTGACAGGGCGGTGCTCTAACCAGTTGAACTACTCCCGCAAGAGCTTTTGTTTGGGCGCAAAAGGATTCGAACCTATGACCGCCTGTGTGTAAAACAGGAGCTCTACCACTGAGCTATACGCCCCCAAAATGGGTTCTACGCTCTCTGTCTTCAAGAAAAATGTAGACTAAAGCAACATAGAATACCTAAATTTACAAGATCTTGGCAATTATTCTCAAGGAAAATGAGAGACTTACTTATCGAAGTGAGATTCAAAGTGGGTTTTGCGTTTATTGAGGGAGTCGTGACAGGTCAATTCATTGACCTGAATCGGGACTGCTGTAATATACCCATCTTTTAACAGGGCAACATCACTCTCTTGGTGCTCATCGTGCTCGGCCCACTGGCCTCCATGCCAAAAGTAGGGCTCTCCATCAGGATGGATCCGTTTATCAAAATCTTCCACCCAGAGACCTTTCCCTTGGCGAGCAAGCTTCATCCCTTTGAATTCACCTAGGTGTGTAGGAAAGTTTACATTGAGGATGGTCCCAGGCGTAAGGGGATGTTCTAAAATATGTTTTACAAGTGGAAAGGCATACGGCTCAATCAGTGTGTAGTTAGGGTCTCCTTCAAACTCTGTGCTGGAAAAGGCAATGCCAGGAATTCCTCTCATGGCTCCTTCGATCACGCCACCGACAGTTCCGCTATAGAGGACATTTCGTCCAGAATTGGAGCCCCGGTTGATCCCTGAGACGATGATGTCGGGATTGCCCTCTAGGACAACTTGGATCCCAAATCGAACGCAGTCGGCAGGGGTACCTGTCACTTTCCAAGCAGACGCGTTTTCTTCCCAAGGAGATGGGTTGATTGTGATCGGCTTATGGATGGTAAGGGCTAGCCCTGAGCCAGACTTTTGAATGGCGGGAGCTACGATGTAGACTTCAGCCTGATCTTTTAGCGCGTGCCAAAGGTGCCAGATCCCTTTTGCACCAATTCCATCATCATTGGTGATTAGTATTTTAGGTTTTTTTTGTTCCATAACCTAACTATAGCACAGGGTCTATATTTCTGAGAGAGCTGATTTATCAGTGGTCAATTTAGAGATGATCCAGATGGCAAAGAAGCTGATGATGAATGCAGGGATTAGGGGAGGGATATCTACGCCAAAGTCCATTGTAATCAAAGGCCAAAAAGCCGAGATACTTCCGCCAAGGAAAATACCAGCCCATGCTCCATACTTATTGACATCTTTCATGTAGAGGCAGAGAAGAAGCAGGGGACCAAATGAGGCGCCAAGGCCAGACCAAGCATAGAAGACAAGGCCGTAGATGGTACTAATTTTAGCAATCGCAATTAAGAAAGCGATGGAAGAGACGACGATCACTCCAATTCGAGAAACGCGAAGAAGTTCTTTTGGTGAAGCGGTAGGGTGAAATATCCGTTTATACAAATCTTCTGTCAGACTTGAAGAGAGGACGAGGACCATCGAGCTCATTGCATTAATAGTAGCTGCAAAAACAGCGCAGAGCACAAGACCGACAACGAACGATGGGAAAGTTTGTCGTACCATTTGGATGAACACTTCAGCATCTACTTTGAGTCCCCCATCTAAAAAGAAGGGGATGCCGACGAGGCCAACTAAAGTGGCTGCAAAGAGGGCAAAGAACATCCAAGTCATCCCGATGGTTTTTGACTTCCAGATCTCTCCCACATTGCGGATTCCCATAAACTTCGTTATGATGTGAGGTTGTCCAAAATAGCCAAGTCCCCAGCCGATCATGAGGAAAAGAGAAGCGGCGATCGATTTGAAAGAGAGATCGGGCAATAGAGAGGAGGAAAGGTGTTTGGCTTTGATCGCCGCGGAGATCCCATCAAATCCACCAACTTGAGGGAGGATGAACAGGGGAACAAAAAGGATAACTAGCAAGAGAAAAAATCCTTGGAAGAGGTCAATCCAAGCAAGAGTGAGATATCCTCCAATAAAAACGTAAGGAATGACGATTAAAATACCAATGATCACACTGATGTGGTACTCAATTCCAAAGAGGGTTTCGAGGACATATCCCATTCCGACAAGGGCAGCGGAAATGTAAATAGTGTAGAAGACAAAAAGCATCAAAGCGGTGAATACGCGTATCCAACCAGACTTGTCTCCCAGGCGGCTTTCAAAAAAACCAGAAAAGGTCAAACTGTTATAGGCTTCAGTGGCGATGCGAACGCCAGGTGCAATCAGCTGCCAGTTGAGGAACATGAAGACTAGGAGTCCAATCCCAGCCCAAGCTTGTCCCATCCCAATCGCGAAAATGGCTGCAGGATATCCCATGAAGAGCCAGCTGCTCATGTCACTGGCATGGGCAGCAAGTGCAGTCAGCCAAAAGTTCATCGATCGGTTACCAATGATAAAGTCGGTTTCAGATTGCTGTTTAGTATAGGAGCGGACTGCTACATAAATGAGAGTTGCAAAGTAGAGAAGAACAGCTGCAGATTCCCAAAAAACCGAGATGTGTTCAGCTTCCATCTTTTCTTATCGCCTTGTTTGAGCCATATTGAATGCTTGCTTGGGCCAGATTTTCACGTGCCGAAGGAAAAAGAGTTTCCATTTCATTTAAGAGCTCTTCTGTTTTTTTCCGCATCGAGTTTTGCCCAACGGGGCACTGGCACAATATTCTCGCAAAACCTTGGTGTTTAGCGAACTCTTTAATAGCACGTTCTGGGATCAAAAGCAAGGGGCGAATGATCGTGACTTGGTAATCGACCATGCGCAATTTGGGAAGGTTTGCTGCAAACTCGGCCTTTTGTAAGAGATTCATAAGCAGCGTTTGAATGCTGTCATCCCGGTGGTGGCCAAAGGCAACTGTATCGATCCCTCTTTCTTTCGCTGCATCAAAAATCAGTGAGCGTCGCTCCCTTGAACAACGGTAGCAACTCAGTGTTTCGCGCTTTTGCGTCGAGTTCGATTGCACAAATTCCACATCAAGCTCATCGCAGATCCCTTTTAAAAAGCTTGTATGTACGCCTGCTCCACACGAAAATTCTCCACCAATATGGATGGCAGTAATGGGGATCTTCGGAAAGCCTCTCCCTGAAATCGCATGGAGAAGAAAGAGGAGAGTGAGACTGTCTTTGCCCCCACTAAGCGCAATAGCTAGCTTCTCCACGCCTTCGAGAAGCTTGTAATCATAGAGCGCTTTTCGGCACATGCTTTCTAATTTTCTGCCCAGCTTTGTAAAAGGGGGGCGGGCGATGGGAAGGGAAGGATTCATAAAAAATTTCGCTTGGGTTATAGGGAAGTCTATGGTAGTATAGATCCAATTTTCTTAGAAAGGAACTTGAAATGACAAAAAAAGTAGGGCGAAATGATCCTTGCCCGTGTGGGTCTGGAAAAAAGTATAAAAAATGCTGCGAGCAAAAGCTTGGCGGAAAGCGAAAATTTGAGGCGACAGTGATTTCAAGTGGCTCCTCGGTCAAAGACAAAGCATCCCAAATTTCGACCAATTTTTTTAATCGCCCCGCTCCTTTGCCTCCTCCACCGATCAAAAAGCCAAGCGAAGGAGATCCAAAGCATCCTCCAGAAGCCGACCTTCCCATGTAACCATCTAGGTAACTGGCTAGAACGAGAAATCCGCTCGGATTCTAAAGTTGTGAGTGTTGTACCACTTGTTATCTAGTCGCTTCTGTGTTCTCACAATATAGGTTACCCCTCCTTTAGCTGATGAGCCCAGGGTGAGAAGCCACCCCGTTTCATACCTGTTCTCCACAAACTCCTTTCCATCTTTAAAGAAGATCTCATTGGACATCATTGGCCTGAGCATCGAACGGTTTCTTTGAGGGAAGAAAAGCGTGAGTCGATTTCGATAGACCCAGCGGATGGAGAATTGTTCTTTTAGGGGGAATTGAAATCGATTGCGATCATTGATCTCAAATCCTTGAAGGCACCCATAGAAGGTGATGTCTCCCATAGGGATAGAGTTGGGAAGCCATTTGCCTTCATCCCGTGGGCGAAAGTAGTGTTGCCGAAAACCAGGAGCGATTTCTATACCAGGGGTCGGAGTGTAGAGCAGCCGTCCTTGGAAGTAGTAGAAATAAAGAGAAGACAGGTTGCCTCCGAAGCGAAATTCAGAGGTGAAGTCTGTCGCAAAGTAGCATCCTAGCGACTTTTTAAACGAAGATTTCACCCAAACTTGGGCATCGTTGTCTTTATTCAATTTGTCTGCATATAGAGGAAGGCAGAAAAGGAGGAGGGTAATGCTTCTTACAAAAATTGATCGGATCATCTATCAAAGGGGATATGGATACGAAGCGATGGACCCGAAAGATTTTCTTTGGCGGACTTGCCCTTGCTACATGTTTTATCCTTTATCTATTCCTTCCAGAGTTTATACCAGAAGTAGGCAAACGGGTGACAGCTGTTTTTCTCTTTGCCTTACTTTTTTGGGCATTTGAGATCATTCCTCTCTATGCCACCTCGCTTTTGGTTGTTCTTTTTCTCACGCTGCTCTTAAGTCATCCCGTCGATAGGATAGGGGAGGGACTCAACTTTTTCCTCCTTCCATTCTCGAGTCCGGTGATCATGCTCTTTTTAGGAGGGCTTGTGCTGGCCTCTTGCGCTAGCAAGCATAGCGTGGATCGAGTCTTCATGGAAAAGATGCTCTCTAAAGTTGGGATGAGTTCACATCGCCTAGTTCTTAGCCTTCTGTTTATCAGCGCCTTTTTCTCGCTCTTTATCTCGAATACGGCAGCGGCCGCCATGATGCTTGCTTTAGTTGGACCGATCCTTGCTAAAATCAAAAAAGGGGATCCACTCCGAGTGAGAGTGGTGCTTGCAATCGCCTTTGGAGCGGGCATTGGAGGGATTGGCTCGCCTATTGGTTCTCCACCCAACGCCATTGCCATTGGAATTTTACAAGAGCATGGGGTTGAGCTTAACTTTCTCTCATGGATGCTGATGGCCATTCCTCTTGCCATTTGCCTTATCCTTCTTGCAGCAGCGGTTCTATCCTTATTTTTTCGCTCAAAAACGCCGCCCATTTCCTTTTCGCTAAAAAGCCAGACTCCTTTTTCGCAAAAAGGGAAGGGGGTTTTAGTGATTGGAGCGTTGATGCTATTGCTTTGGCTCTCTAAACCGATTCATGGGATTTCGGAAGGGATCGTGGGGCTACTTGGAACCTCTCTTTTCGCGGCCACCGGATTGATTTCAATCAAAGATTTCCGAAATATCCCTTGGCATATTCTTGTGATGATGTGGGGTGGTCTCGCTCTAGGAGAAGCTGTAGTGGCGACAGGGCTGATCGAAAACGTATTTGATATGGGCAGAGTGATTCAGCATGAATTTGGGCTTATCTCGGCCTTTTGCCTTTTAGCGATGTTGCTCTCGTCGGTGATTAGCAATACAGCCACAGCCAATCTCCTTCTTCCCATAGCGCTGAGCATCGATCCTACAGGGCAGAATTTACTGCCGATCACAGTTGCTTTAGCATGTAGTTTTTCGCTGATTTTTCCCGTGTCAACGCCACCGAATGCCATTGTCTACGGGACAGGGATTGTCTCTGTGAAAGAAATGTCCAAGCCAGGAGTGGTGATCTCCTTTCTAGCTTTAATCATTATGCTTTTGGGATTCGAGATAGTGATTCCTTTAGCTTTTGGTCCTTTGGGTTAATTCGTTAAAGCACACAAGCACAGATCGTTTTTCCAGCTTCGGTATAGCAGGCTTCCAGGCAGTCATCTGGATTCTGGAGGGCTGCTAGGACAAAGGCTGCTGTTACTGCTGCTAGTCCTGCAAAAACGGCTCCGCAGCCGATCTGTTTAACGCACCCACTAAAATACTTCCCTTCCCGAAAGTCTTGATTGATTCCCTTCTGGTATTCAAAGAGTTCTAGGAAACAGGGTTTTACACAATAGATGCAATCCACTGCATCATTGCGAGACCTCATTTTTAGTGAGACTCCATCTTCTCTTGTTTGATTATAGCGAATTTGAAACTCACTTCTTTGATCTCTTTCTGGTGTTTGACAAATTGATGACATTTTTTTCTCCTATTTTTTTGATATTTGTAATATATTATATATTAAATGTGTGAATTTTGTGAATTAGTAAATATTATTTTAGGTTTTTGTAATAATAAACAGGCGCGCTAATTAACCACCTCTTATTCAGTCTGTTGAAATAAAAAACGCCTCATTAAATTGAGGCGTTTTGGATTTAAGTATTTGAATACAAGGGGTTTATTCTGGCTTTTTAACAGCAGCTAGATTGTCCTTAGCATCGCTTGGGGCCCCTTGATCGATGAAGTTGAACTTCTCGTTTTCGTAGGTGACCAGCCAATTGCCTCCCTTATCGGGATTCATCAGGATCTTCTCAGCAATTGGATCTTCCAGCTCGTTTTCTAGGATACGGCGCAAGGGCCGAGCTCCCATCGCTGGATCAAACCCTTTCGAGCAAAGAGCATCTTTGGCCTTGTTGTCCAAGGTGATGAAGATGTTCTTTGGTGTGAGCCTCTCTTGCATTTTGCTAAGTTCGAGGTCGATCACTTTGAGCAGGTGGCTTTTATCAAGGGTGCGGAAAATGACAACGCCATCTAGCCGGTTGATGAACTCGGGCTTAAAGCCTTTTTTGACAGCGCTATCAATTTTCTCTTGCATTGCCTTATAGTCCATCATCCCTTCTTGAACGCCAAAGCCCACTTCGGTCGATTTTCGAATCAGATCGGCTCCAAGGTTAGAGGTCATGATGATGATTGCATTTCTGAAATCTATTTTTCGCCCAAAAGCGTCAGTTAGTCTTCCTTCTTCAAGAATTTGGAGAAGGATATTCATAACATCGGGGTGTGCTTTTTCCACCTCATCAAAAAGAACAACGCAGTATGGGCGTTGCCGAACTTGCTCGGTTAGCTGTCCACCTTCTTCGTGCCCGACATATCCTGGTGGGGAACCGGTCATACGGGACACGGCAAACTTCTCCATGTACTCAGACATGTCCACTTGGATAAGGGCATCTTCTCCCCCAAACATATGGGTAGCAAGTTGTTTTGCGAGAAGAGTTTTTCCAACCCCTGTTGGGCCTAAGAATAAGAATGCTCCAATAGGGCGATTGGGGTTTTTAATGTCTGCTCGACTGCGGCGAATCGCTCTACATACTGTATGAAGAGCTTCGTCTTGGCCAACAACAGTGCCTTTGAGCTCTTCTTCCATTTTCAAAACGCGCTGAGTCTCATTTTCTGTCAGGCGGTTCACGGGTATTCCCGTTACCTTTCCAACAATATGAGCCACATCGTCTTCATCGACGATCACTTTTTGCTGCTCTTTGGTATTTTCCCAGTCTTCGATGATTTGCTGAAGCTGTTGACGCAGTTTTTTCTCTGAGTCTCGAAGGCTTGCTGCTTTCTCATACTCTTGCTTTCCAATGGCCTCTTCTTTGGCTTGACGCGCCTCTTCAATCTCGTTTTCAAGCTTGGCGATGTCTTCGGGTTGCAGCATCGAGTGGACTCGTGCTTTTGCACCGGCCTCGTCGATCAAATCGATTGCCTTATCAGGAAGATAACGTCCGATCAGGTACCTATCAGACATGTAGACAGCGCCCTTGATCGCATCGTCGGTGTAGATGCACTTATGATGCTCTTCATACTTGGGTTTAAGCCCAGAAAGAATGGAGATGGTGTCTTCGAGCGAGGGAGGAGAGACGAGGATCTTCTGAAAACGGCGTTCCAGTGCTGCATCCTTCTCAATGTGTTTTCTGTACTCATCAAGAGTGGTTGCTCCAATGAGCTGGATCTCTCCACGGGAAAGCGCTGGTTTTAAGATATTGGAAGCATCGATCGCTCCTTCAGCGGCCCCAGCTCCTACAATCGTATGGAGCTCGTCAATGAAGAGGAGGATATTGCCATGTTTCTTTACCTCATCCATCACCGCTTTGATCCGCTCTTCAAACTGTCCCCGGTATTTCGTACCGGCGATCATCAGAGTGAGATCAAGGGAGATGAGCTTTTTCTTGGCTAAGTTATCGGGAACTTCTCCCCGGATGATCGCTTGGGCGAGCCCTTCGACGATCGCTGTTTTTCCAACGCCCGCTTCTCCAATCAGGACAGGGTTGTTTTTTCGTCTTCTACAGAGGATCAGAATGAGTCTTTCTACTTCTTCTTTTCGACCAATTACAGGGTCGAGCTTTGCTTCCCTAGAAAGCTCCGTTAGGTCATGGCCATAGGCTCGAAGAGCTGGTAATTTGTCACCCATTCCACCTTTCTCGCCAGGCTTGGAGCCAGGGCTTGTTGGGCCTGAAGATCCCATCGGAGGGAGTTGTAGGTTGAATGTTTCGAGCTCCTTGAGAACTTCTTTTCGGATGTCTTTGAGATTGACGTTGAGATTTTCAAGAACTTGAGCCGCGACGCCATCTGTTTGTCTTAAAAGGGCAAGGAGGAGATGCTCGGTACCTACATAGTTGTGGTTGAGAGCGGCAGCTTCTTCATTGGCAAACTCAAAGACTTTTTTCACTTTCCCAGTCAGCGCTGGGTCCCCATAAACTTGAATCTCGGGGCCAAATCCCACAAGTCGTTCTACCTCGGCGCGAAGCGTCTCATAATCGAGGTTTAGATTGCGCAGTACATTCACTGCAATCCCTTGCCCCAATTTGAGAAGCCCCAAAAGGACATGCTCGGTGCCTAAGTAGTTGTGATTTAGACGCTGCGCCTCTTTTTTGGCCAGCTTGATCACTTGTTTTGCCCGATTCGTAAATTTGTCAAACATCATTGTACTATCTCCGCGAAAAGGGGCTTGCCCCTTCCTCCAAAAGCATCTTATTCCCTAAAGACTATTTTTCGCAAATTGGAGTTACTTAATCAAGGAAAGATTCCTGTCTTTCCAAAAAAAATCCCAAGTCGTTGACGGTGAAAAAATAATCACCTATAATAGGTCCTATGGAAACTCAAAATGAGCATGACATAGAACTTTTTGAAAAGGTGGCAATAGGCGCCATTTATCGTCATTTCAAAGGAAAAGAGTACAAAGTTCTCCATATCGGCCACCACAGTGAGACTCTCGAGCAGATGGTTGTCTATCAAGCTCTTTATTCTACCCCTGAATTTGGCCCTTATTCCATCTGGGTTCGTCCTTTAAAAATGTTTGTTGAAAAGGTCGAAGTTGATGGGCAGCTTGTAGATCGCTTTGCCCTTACCCATGAGTCAAATCCCGTTTATGAGTAATAGCGACTGGAACATTCTTGATACTGGCGTTCATACAGCAGAAGAGAACATGCGGCTTGACCGCGAGCTTCTAGATACCCTGGACCCCTTTGCTCTCCCGATTCTTCATTTTTACGACTGGGAAGGAGATAGCGCTACCTATGGCCACTTTGTAGACCCAAGCAAATATTTGGATCTGCATATAGCAAAAAAGCGGGGACTCAATCTGGCAAAAAGGCCAACGGGGGGAGGGATCGTCTTTCATATCTGGGACCTGGCGTTCTCTGTCCTGGTTCCTGCTGAGCACACCCACTTTTCAGAAAATACCCTCGATAACTACGCGTTTGTTAACAATGCAGTTCTAGCTGCGGCTTCTGATTTTTTAAGCGGGAGGCCTCAGCTTGAGCTGATTGAAACAAATCTCTCCGCACCCGATGCTTCCTCTGAGCGATTTTGCATGGCCCAACCCACTAAATATGACGTGGTTCTTCAGGGAAAAAAAATAGCAGGAGCAGCCCAGCGAAAAACAAAAAAAGGGTTTCTCCACCAAGGAACGATTGCACTGAAGGTACCTCCAAGAGAGTATCTCGAATCGGTCCTCCTGCCTCACACGCAGGTGCTTGAGGCGATGATGGCTCGCACCTTTCCCTTGATCGGACCAGAAGAGTCGATAGAAGAAGCTCGCACAGCACTTAAAAACTTACTAGAAGAACATCTTACGAAAGAGTATAGCTATGTCACAAAAGACGAAAACAGCCATCACACCCACACGGAGTGAGAATTTTCCACTGTGGTACCAAGAAGTAGTACGAGCCTCCGATCTTGCTGAAAACTCGCCCGTCCGAGGGTGCATGGTGATCAAGCCTTGGGGATATCGCCTCTGGGAGAAAATCCAAGCAGATTTAGACAGACGATTCAAAGAAACAGGCCACTCCAATGCGTACTTCCCTCTATTCATTCCCTTGACCTATCTCGAAAAAGAAGCAAAGCACGTGGAAGGGTTTGCCAAAGAATGCGCTGTAGTCACTCACCACCGGCTCGAGCAGGACAAAGAGGGAAAACTCATTCCAGCAAGCCCTCTTGAAGAACCCCTGATTGTGCGACCTACATCTGAAACGATCATAGGGGAGAGCTTCGCCAAATGGATCACCTCCTATCGAGACCTTCCTCTTAAAATCAACCAGTGGGCTAACGTCGTTCGGTGGGAGATGCGCCCGCGCATTTTCCTTCGCACTGCTGAGTTTCTCTGGCAGGAAGGACATACTGTGCATGCCACCTCCGAAGAGGCGCTTGAAGAGACCCTTCAGATGCATGAGGTCTATGCAAGCTTTGTAAGAGAGATTCTTGCCCTTCCGGTCATTAAAGGGGAGAAGACAGAAAGTGAGCGTTTTCCTGGAGCAGTCTCTACCTTTACGATCGAAGGGATGATGCAAGATCGGAAAGCTCTTCAAGGGGGTACTTCTCACTTCCTTGGGCAGAACTTTGCAAAAGCGGCCAAGATTCAGTTTCGAGCCGCTGATGGCGCTGAAGAGTTTGGATGGACTACCTCATGGGGAATGACCACGCGGGTGATTGGCGCGATGATCATGACCCATGGCGACGACGACGGTCTTATTTTGCCTCCGCGTGTTGCCTCTTCTCATCTTGTGATTCTCCCCGTACTCCATAAAGAGGAGACAAGAGAAGAAGTCCTCGCTTACTGCCACAATTTACGCGATGCTCTTTCTCAGATTGATTACCATGGACAAAAGGTTGAAGTAGTTATTGATGATCGTGACTTAAGAGGAGGAGAGAAGACGTGGGGCTGGGTAAAAAAAGGAATCCCTCTTCGTGTTGAGGTAGGACCTCGTGATATTGCTGAAGATAAAGTGGTTCTCTATCGAAGGGACAAACCTCATAAAGAGAAGAGCTTTCTTAAGAGAGAAGAGCTAATTGAGCTGCTGCCAAGTCTCCTTGATGAGATGCAGCAAGCCATCTATGACCGGGCCCTTGCCTATCGGGAAGAGCACACCGTCAAAATTGATGATAAGGATGAGTTCTATGCCTTCTTCACTCCGAAAAACAAGGAGCAGCCAGAAGTGCACGGCGGGTTTGCCCTCACTCATTGGTGCGGAGAGGCGAGCGTCGAAGAGCAGATCCAAAAGGACTTAAGCGTCACGATTCGTTGCATCCCCCTAAAAGGGGAGATGGAAGGGGAAAATGAACCGGGGATCTGTCCTTTCACGGGAAAACCCAGTCCCCAGCGCGTGATTTTTGCAAAGTCTTACTAAGTCGCTTAGTTTCAGGTTAGAGCTGGATGTTGCTTAGATCGGTATGAACCTGTTGCAAGTCTTCCATTACTTTGCTTAAGTATTCAGGGTTAGGGCTTGTTTTGAGCTTCTCAAAATCTCGAACAAGTGTTTCAAAGTCTTCAATGTATTTCTTATTGATTTCGGGCATAACGCAACTCCTATGTATTTTTAAATTATAATAATTTTATTTAATTTTCAACTAAATAATTTCATAGATTCAATTATTTTAACTATTGGATTGCCAAGATGATAAAATACATTTTCTTTCAGGGTAGGGGTATACCCAAACCTTTTTTTCAATTGAAGACCCTCTTGAAAGTATTTTATAACTTCTTGATTTTGTTTGTCTTGAATCAAAGCAAGAATTAACGGGTTCAAAGCTCGAACTACACGCTCGCTATTTGGGAAGAGTCTTTTTTGGAATTCTACATTTTCTTTAAACAGAGCAATTGCTTCTTTGTATTTTTTTAGCTCAAACTTCGTTTTCCCAAGCTCTTCAGCCGATTGTGCTATTTCTGAAAGGGGGGCATTTAGAGTGCGCAGCATTTGTGTGGCTTGCATAAGAAACCTTTCAGCCTTTCGAAATTGTGTCATTGCATGATGGGCCTTCCCTAAATACATTAGACATTTAACAAAGCCAAATTCTTCTTCCCTTTTAAAATGCACGAATAACCGATGGGCTTCATTGAGCTGATCGATACAAATTTTAAGGTGTTTGTACTGGCGCGTTTCTTCGTCTGCGATTTCTAGACTAAACCCCTCATCTTTTTGGTGAGTTTTCAGCTGAACCTCGCCCATTTTGGGATCAACAGACTTTTCATGTTCATAGATGGTCCTTCCGTATAAAAGGCGGCAATCGGCTAAAAATCGGTGATCACGGTTATAGATGGAAGAATATATCCGAATCGCTTCTTCAGTGATTCGAAAAGTTTCTTTGTTTTTACCTGCTCTACTCAAATTTGTTGCAATGGCCAAAAGGTAGTGTGCTACTTCTGGTCTTGATTCAAGCAATTGATGGGGTGGGTTTGGGATTTGTTTTTTGCATTGCTCAAGGGCTCTTCTTAAAATAGTGTCTGCTTCTTTAAACCTTCCCGCAATTGACTCGTATTGGCCGAGTTTCATAATCACAAACGGGTCCTTGCTTGCTATTTTTTTTACGTTGGAGTAGAGATTTGGTTGAAGATAGGAAAAGGCCACCCAATCATCTAGGCTTTTTTCTGGGTTTAAAACTCTAGCGGATTCGATCAAAGCCTCAGGTGTTTTCAAAGAGCTCGGCGTCCTTTCTTTTTTAGAAGAGTTAATCTCAATTGTTGAAACAAGCGTGGAGGGTTCCAACGCCTCTGCGTCTCCATCCTCAAGGGTAGGTACAAGGGTAAAGCTTTCTTCCTCGAATCGACTTAAGTCGAGTTTATTCTGCGAGACAAATAGAACAACTCCACGGTCAGGCAAAGGGGGGATTTTATTTGGGCCCATAAAAATGAGGAGGGGAGGAGAGGGAGGCGGTCTATGGATTTGTGAACAATGCCCAAGAGCCATTCAAGCGGATCCATAGGATCAAATTGAATCTCAAGGCGATGTGCCAGCTGTTGGTAACTCAGTAGAAGGAGTTGAGGATTTTTCGATTGGATCATCCAAGTACATGAAAATTCTTTGCGATGTTTTTTAGCAAACAATCCAGCAAGGCGATTCCCTGCAGCTTCATCGCCATGAAGGTGGACGAGCGCCTGTTGTTTTTTCTTTAACGTTGCCCTTTCAAGCTTAACCAGCTTTTTTGATCTGGCATGCGAATCGCTTGTCGCTGCAATATTAGACAATGGCCCCTGTTCCTTTGCAAAAAACCCGCTGTCTCCCTTCGCCTCTTTTCCCTCTAAGGAGGAGTCGTCAAAAACAAACCTGGCTGTTGCAGGTGGAGGGAATCGTTCTGCTACAGGAATGAAAAGGTATCCCCCCCCTGCGTCTGTAGTGACGTTAGGAATTTTATCCATGGTTACAACCCTTAGTTTTGGTAGAAAAGTATCGGTGCTTTCTGAATATTTTTAAAATGCAAAGTTGACAGTTTGGTGGGGATTTATTTACTGAGGTCTGTATGGCATTTTCTCATACCATTTTTTACGTTGTGAAGTGCTTCTCACCGTCGAAAATGTATAAAGTGCTTACCAAAAGCGATCAAAGCAGGAGGGAAAGCAATAGCCCCTCCAGCAGAGAAGCTCTGGGACCAAATCGTAGCCTAAGTCCAAGACCCAAATCGAGTCTTGATTGAGATTCCCGAGCCCATTTGGCTTTCCTAAAAAAGTTTCGCTTTGAATTAAGGGTGTCCCTCTTTATCATGTGAGCTAACATTAGGTAGGGTTGTATGCTTGGATTTTTTCGTAAATATCAAAAATTTTTTCTCATTGTCGTTTCTTTTTTCATCATCGTTTCATTTGTCTTTTTCGGCACTTCAAATGCACTTTCTCGCACTGAGAAAGATCCTAATTGGGAGGTGGGTCACCTCGTCGATGGCTCGGTGTTGATGAGTAAAAAACTCCATGGAATGACCCGTCTTCTTCAAGGAGGGGTTGAAGAGGGATCTCGAGGAATGAACCTATTGAATGGGAGCCTTGTCCACAAAGAGATTATCCTGGGAGCTCAAGGAGAAATTCTCGCACAAAACTATTTTGAAGAGCTTTATCCCGAGCTTAGTGAGCGGTGGAAACGGATGAAGCAGTACTCTCCCTATGCTCATCCCTACACATCTGCCATTAGCGCAAAAGCAGTCTGGAATCAATTTGCCCCAGAAATCACTCAGCTTCTCCACCAGGTAAGGGAGGCACCAGAAGAATTTTCCATTGAAGAGCTTCCGTTGATGTTTGCTCTTTATCGAGCCCAGGCTAAATTTCCTCCCCATATGCTGCACCAAATGCTTTATTTCCAGGAGAGACATGGAGGGCAGGTGCGCCCCGATCCAGCGCTTCCAAGAGGAGATTTTGCTCTGTTTGGATTTGGCTCTGTTGAAGACTGGTTTGGCACAAAATACCTCAGCCTGATCTCCCAATTTGTTTTGAATACTGCTTGCATTGCCAAGCAAGAAGGCTATCGAGTGAGCTCGAAAGAGGCGCAGTTTAACCTCTACATGAATGTGGAGCAAGGGTTGAAGTCATACCAAAATGGCCAAGAGCTGACGAGTGAAGAAGTACATAAATACTATTCTTATGGGATTCGCTCTCTTGGAATGCAAGAGAAGCGGGCCGTTACCCTTTGGCAAGAGGCTCTTCTGTATCGCGCATTTGTAAACGAGTTAAAAGGGGCCGTCGTTGTCGATCGTCTTGCCCTTGATCAGTTTAAAAAAGAGGCACAAACCACCTACTCTATTCGCAATTTTCAGCTTCCACAATCGCTGCGCCTAAGCAGCTTTCAAGAGATGCTTACGTTGCAGTGTTACCTCGATGCAGTTGCGGAGAAAGATGTACTGGCCTTTCCACCAAGGATGAAGTCTCCTGAAGAAGTGGCAAAGCTAAATCCACAGCTTGTTGCGGAGTCGCTTAATGTAAAGCTTGCAAAAGTCACGAAGAAAGAAGTGGCCGCTAGAGTTCCTCTTAAAAAAGGTTGGGAGTGGGAGCTGGAAGAAGACAATTTTGCTCTCCTTGTGAAAGAGTTTCCCACTCTAGCAGGAAAAACAAGCGATTCACACCAAGCAAGGATTGAAGCTCTGGAGCAGATCGATGAAAGGACCCGTTTTCAAGTGGATCAATTTGCAAGGCTTGCAATCGTGGATCAAAATCAACGGTTGATTGAAGAGGCTCTTGCAAAAGCGCCTCTAAGTAACGAGACCCTCCAGGTGGCTTTAAAAGGAGAAGGCCCCTTTGCAGGTGAGCAGCTCATCCATTTGTTGAAGACGAGAGACCCATCTCTGTTGTGCTACACAACAGATGGTGAAACCTACTATCAAATGGAGATGGTCTCAAGCAGCGATGGTCTTGAGCTCCTTTCTTATGAAGAAGCCCTTAGCAAAGGGATCTTAGGTGAAATGCTCGATCAGCTGCTTGCTGCTGCTTATCCGAACTTTGCCTTTGAGGAGCCCCTTGAAGAGGTGAAAGACCAGCTTGGAGCAAAAATCTATCAAGACCTTCTCTCTTACATTCAGCAAAGCAGTGGTGAGAGTTTTGAAGAGCTAGACAAGTACGCATCCCATCGGTTTGATGGATATTTACAAGAAATGCGCGAATTGGCAAAGGCAAACCCAGACGAGTTTTCAAAGAGCCAATCATCTCCTAAAGACTTTTGGGCATTGCAAGTATTTGAGGAGAGTCAAAAAGAATTAAAGGCGCCTCTACAAGTGGGAGAATTTTCTCAGATTGCAGGTGGCGGCTTTATCCAGCTCTTGGAAAAAACCGAAGGCGCTGCAACAGAAGAAGAAATTGCAGAGGTTCATCAGTTTCTAGCAGAAGATGCGGAGAAAATGTGGATAAGCCAGATGATAGAGCACCTCAACGAAAGCTCAGCAGTATCGTTTCATGAGTGAGCAGGCAAATTTAGACCAAATTTCTGCCCTGTTGCCGATCGATTTTTTCCCGTTAAAGATCGATCTTCATGCGTTCGATAAGAAAGGTCTGAAAAAAAAGCATCAGCTCCCTCATTTCGATGCTCTTGTTGATGAAAATGCATTTGCCAATGTAGCAATCGGGTGGGATTTTACAGGCCTTTGTTTTCAGATCGATCTAAAAACCCCTTTCAAAGACTGTTTTTTTCCAGACTATCGCAAAGGGGATAGTGTCGAGCTGTTCATTGATACACGTGACGGAAAATCGGCGCGCTCTGTTTCGCGGTTTTGTCACCACTTTCTCTTTTTACCCCAAAATGTAGGTGGTGTGCAGGCTCAAGAAATCACTCATTTTCGTGGAGAAGAGCGCCGGGAACACTGCCCCCCTGAAAAGATCAAGTTGGACATAGAGTTTGAATCTCGAGGGTATACTTATCACATTTTTATCCCCTCACTTTGCCTCTATGGATACGATCCGGCCTCTTTTGAAAGACTGGGATTCAGTTACCGAATCAATAAAGTGGGCAAAGGGGTTCAACACTTTGCTCTTTCTTCTCGCTATTTAGCAGTGGAGCAACAACCTAGCCTTTGGAGCACAATGGAGATGAAATCATCATGAGATATACAGATTCACACGAATGGGTAGAAGTCAATGGGGCTGAGGGAAAGATAGGGATCTCATCCCATGCCCAAAAAGAACTTGGAGAAGCGGTTTATATTGAATTGCCCCGCATTGGTGAAATAGTTGAAAAAGGAAAAGAGGTAGCAGTCATTGAATCAACAAAAGCTGCAGCCGATATCTACTCACCCGTTTCAGGAAAGGTGGTAGCTGTGAACCAAAGGCTTAAGGAAGATCTTTCTTTATTAAATAACTCTCCTGAAAAAGAAGGGTGGATATGCAAAATAACTCTGTCAAATCCTAATGAAATAGAAGAGCTTCTCGACCCCACCAGCTATCTCTCAATTTTCAGTTAGACATTTCTTGCACTTTCAGTAGAAGTTTGGCACAATCAGCCAAAAAAAACTGTGTAAGGATATCTATGCCCTTTTCTCGGAAACTTCTTTCTCTTTTTTTTTCCCTCGCTGTTTTGGGGGGAGTGCTCTTTATTTCAAAAGATCGACTCCTGGTCTTTGGGACAAAAAGATATCTAAAAACAGCCTGCCCAAAGACCCTTGTTTACCAAAGCATTGAGGCGAATAAAGGAGTAATTACCCTTTCGGGGCTCCAGTTTTTTGAAGAGCGCAGGCAAGTAACTCTTGAGGGGGTGAAACTTCATTTCGATTTAAAGAAGATGGTTTCTTCTCCAGCTCTGTTTTTCGAACTAGCAAAAGTTAAAGTGCCTAAAGATTTAAGCGAGATGACTCTCTTCCTTTCTCTTATAAAGCGCCATGGGATTGATGTAGAGGTGGGGAGCGGGATTTTTCAGCTAGATGAAACCCGTTACTATTTTGGCTTTGAGATAGGGAAAAATGCGACTCAGATCGGCTCCCTTTTTCTTTTTGATGACCGTAAATGGACAGACCGCCCCTTCTTTCAAGCTCAGTTTGAGCTTAAAGGAAAAGAAGTGGCACTCAATTGCAAAGCAGAAAGTGCAGATTTTGCTCGCATATTGTCGATTGCTGAATTTGCTTTTCCCCAAATCGAGTTAGGAAAAATAGAGGCTGTTGGAACGATAGATCTTGGCGCAAGGGCGATTGTAGATCAAAATGGAGCCCTTGCCCAGCTTGTCTCTAATGTGTTGTTGAACGAAAGTAGAATTTCTCACAGAGAAAGCCAGCTTTCTATTGATCTAAATCATCTTGCTTTAGATTTGAGTTACCCGGAAGGAGTAAAAGATGCAGGGCTTCCTTTGTGGGGTCAACTCCTCTGTTTTGGTTCTCTCAAGGAGGGAAACCTGCTTGTAGAAGGTATCCCCTTTCTTCGCCATCTACAGGGAAATTGCTCACTAGATCCAAGGCAAAAACCCTTAGTAGAACTTAGTGGAGAGCTTACGCATGGCCAAAACCCCATCATTTTTTCCATTGAGGGCACTGCGCCTCAAGAAGCGATGAGCGCCTACTCCTTTGATCTTACGACCACCCTCGATGACCAGGTAGGCACAGTTTCTGAAACTAGCCTGGCAATTTCACCTATAGAAGAGGGAGGATTTGTTGTAGAGCTAAAAGGGGACCACCTAAAAGCTGAACAAATTGAACTGGCCAAAAGCTGCTTAACCCCTCTTTTTCCTCGCCTTGAAGATTGGCAAATAGCGCAAGGGACCTGTTCATTTGAAGGAGCTTTTTTCTTTGAAAAGGGGAAACTCTTGAGCCTTCAATTGCAAAATTTTTTGGCAGATCATATCACCGCTTATACGAAAACTCAAGTCGCTCCCTTTCGTTTCTATCGGATTGAAGGAGAAGGACGATTTGTCGATTGGAGCAAAAATCCAATAGGCGATTTGAACCTGGAGATCACTTTGCCCTTCTCAGAGCTTTTAAGAAAAGCTCCACCCTCCCTACAAAAAGCCTATGATTGCTACCGCTCTAGTGATCTGATAAAGCTCAGTTCTACATGCAAATGGAATGGTGCTCAATTGGAAACCCTTGCTGCAATCAACTGGCCTGCAATTGACCAGTCAGTCCAATTTGGCTTTGTAAGTCACCACCCGTTTCCAGCATCGCTCGAAGACATTCGAGATGGATGGGCGCGCTCGGAAAAACTCGATCGATTTTTCTATGGGCCCAGCCTCGTCCTGTTTTCTGAAGATCTAGAAATGTATGGGAAAGTAGATCTCCTTGCTACCTATCAAGAAAGCACCTTCGAGTTAGCTCTTCAAGTAGATGATTTTATGGTGAGACACCCAGCCTGTGATCTCCAAGCAAAAGCCATTGGAGAAAAAGCGAAAACAGAAGGAAGGGCGAAGCTCTTTTATCTTCCGAAAGAAAACACCTGGGAAGGGATGGTTCCGATCAAAGAGGGGCGGCTTTACGGAAAAGAGCGAGGCGGAGTCTTTGAAAATCTGGATCTGGAATTATTTGTCTTCTCCTCTCCAGAAGAAACCTCTTTCAAAGGGAAGGTAAGCAGCTGTGAGCTGACCCGAGTTGAACTTGGTCATTTTAAAGATGTCCACTTTGCTTTTTCAGTGGATGATCGATTGAGAGTGGTTGAAAATTTCGAGGGGACTCATACTTCTTCAACAGGCCTTGACCTCACACTCCAAATTCCCCGCCTCTTACTTGGGAAAGAGGTCTCTTCATGTGAGCTGGCTCTATTAGAGGGCAAAGAAACACTCGCTCACTGTTTGGTCGAGAAAAGAGATTATTGGAAGGGGAAATTGACCCTCTCAGATTCCCTACCTCTTTCTGGAACGTTTGACCTTGATTATGCTTATGATCCTCTGTTTTGCATACTTAATCTTGAGGCAAGGGGAGATGCAGTCAAATGGCAAAATGAGGAAGAGTCGTTTTCGATCCGATTAGAGAAAAAAGGAGATGAGCTCACACTCCACCATCTTGCACTGGCCGAAACGACCTCTTCAGGAAAAATTCGAATGGAAGAAGAGAGCTTTGCTCTTTCTGATTTTATCATCGATCAGCCTTCAGCAAAGTTAGCTCTTTGTGGGAAAGCTCTTCTTGATCTTCCCACAAAAGAAAAGAGCCTTGCCATTCGCTCTGACCTTTTTGGAAGCCTCGAGCTTAAGGGGCCTCTTCCTTTAAGCTTGGAGATGAAAACCCCCTGCAAGGCCGCGTTTTCTCCAGAACGTGGATGGATCCTCTCGGACCTGAATCTTTCAGGGGAGATGGGCGATGTTCACATTAACCAGGTAGAAAAACTATTTACTAGCAGCGAAGGAGCCATCCATAAGTGCTGCTTTCAAATGACTCCAGCTCTACTTGCGAGCCTTTTAGATGCACGCCTATTGCCGACGTTTGCGCAGGACTTAGAACTACTCCAAGAGCTAAAAGGAGAGCTTCACTTTGCGTATAGTCCAAAGGCAATGAGTTTTGTAGGAACTTTAGGTGAGATGCAAGTTGAAGGGAGTATTCCAGTACGATCGGAAGAGAAGGCCTTGATCACACTCAACGACCAACTGCAGCTTGCTTTTCTCAAAACGCCAACCGAAATGATCCTCGATTCTGTGGAAGGCCAGTTTGGATCCATCAGAGCAAATCTCCATAAAAATGCATCCAATCACCTTTTGGGGACACTCTCTTGTGACCTATCCCAAGTAGCTCCGCTCATTTCATCCCGCCTTGGCGATTGTCTAAAGACGTGGAAGATGGGCAGTGGCTACACTCTCGAAGGAGACTTTACTCCAAGAGGGCGTCTTTCGAACTGGACCTTTTCAGGGAAATTGAAAGGGAAAGATTTCCAGCTGGGAGGTCACACCTTTGATTGGCTCGATGCGAAACTTGAAATGGGGCCAAACCACATTTCACTTGAGAACATCGATCTGACCGATAAAGTGGCGAAAGTATGGATAGGGGAAGGGGACTTTCGTCCCTCTCAAAATCCATCAGGTTCCTGGACCTTCCACTTTCCTCTCGTAGAAATCCGAAGCTTTGTTCCATATAGATTAGATCAGACGCTCGAGCGTAAACCCTCTTCGTATCTCGTCTTTAAATCAGCGACTATCCAAAACCTGCAAGGAAGAGGCAATGACTTGATGAGTCTGACAGGAGCAGGAACCTTGCGTTTTGACACCAAAGGAAAAAGTCTGCCCTTTAAACAGCTTCCTTCTCAGATGCTAAGCAGGTTAGGAGTAGAGCCTCATCTCTTTTCTCCGATGCAAGGAGATGTGGATTATCAGATTCAGCAGGGGAGGTGCTATTTGCAGAACCTGCGCAACGTTTTTAGCGCGCAAAAAAGACTTGAATTTCTCATGCCGAAAAAACCCGTCACGGGCTATCTCGATTTTGCGGGGAACCTCTTTCTAGACGTAGAGGTGAAAAGAAGGGGCATCAACCAAAACCCGCTCCCCCTATCGATCCGTGGGACGTGGGGTATGCCCCAAGTGAATGTTCAATAAGTGTCTGGACCTGATCTACCCACCCACCTGCCTTCATTGCAAAGAAGGGCTTTGTGCCCATGCAATCTTTTGCCCAGATTGCCTCACTCAGTTCACTCTCCTTTCTGACGAGGGGAGGTGTCAAAAGTGCTTTGCAGAGATCGACCAGATGAAAGGCACTTGCCCGCCATGTAGGAAAAAAAGACATCCATACAAGCGCCTTGCCAGCTGTTTTGAAAACCATGGACCTGCTCAAACCTTATTATCTACCTTTTGGAAACATAAAGAGTGGGGGTTTGCCAAAGAACTTGCCTCCTATCTCGTGGTCCAGCTAGACCAGCTCGCTTACCCACCTCCCGATCTGATCACTTTTGTTCCCGAGCTATTTTCGTCTGCTCCAAAGATCCTTTCTCGAGAAGTCTCTTTGCTCCTTAGTCTCCCGCTAGTTGCTCTTCTGGGCAGGCACATACGTCCAGAGCCTGCATTCTTTTTCAAAAATCGATGCAACATAGTGGGTAAGAGTGTACTATTGATCTCTATGGAAACAAGTACAAGACAAACCATCACAAATGCGGCTTCCACTTTGCAGGAAGGGGAGCCAGAAACAATTTTTGGGATCACACTATGCGCCTCTTAACCCTTTTGGTTCTTCCACTCTTACTTCTTACAAGTTGTGCACGCATAGAAGACCCAGACATTGTCCAGCTTCGAAGAAGAGCCACCCAGACCCACACCTACATTGGGCATAGTCCAAAAGCAGTGATGCAAGAAGTGATCGCCGTCCTTCAAGATAGTGGGTATATCATCAAAAACGTGAGCCCAGAATTGGGAGTAATCACAGCCGAGTTTGACCATGACATTGAGAAGTTTTCCTCAAAGTTTTGGTCGACGGTCTTTTCTGGAAGGGATGCTCGCTGGAAGAAACATGCGACGTTTGAGATGAACTCTATGCTCATTGAAGAAGAAGGGCGTGTCCGGCTTCGCGTGAATTTTCTCGTGCGCGAATTTGACAATACCGGAAGACTCCTCAAGATCGATCCTATCGAAGATGAGGAGGCATATCAGCTCTTTTTCGCAAAAGTTCAGAAGGGACTTCTGCATTCCCGATAAAATATTATTCAGACTTTAGATGCTCTGGATGGCTTTCTCTGCCACTCAAGAGAGTATACGCAGATGAGATGGCGGAGGCAAGACGGATTGCTAAAAAGGGTAGGTAAGCTTTGTATGAGTTAATATCAGAAATGCCGCAAGCTGCACGGAAGTAATAGATTGATATAGCGGCGTCTGCAATGTTCATCACTTTAGCAGCGCGCAGTGTTCGTTCTATAGTAATTACCCCTCTACATGATAATTCGTGTTCTACCACCCAGCCAGTCAGAAATACTACTGCCATAGCAGTAAAAGCATTATGTTCAAAAATATCTATAGCAGCTACTGATAAATCAATCCCACAAGAAATATATGCGGCAAAGTATTGCAAAAAGCGGGAGGGGACTGCCTCCATCGCTGTTTTGGATTGCCGCTCGAGATGGCATCCCCAAATGTTTAAGGGTGCTGCCAGAGTGCTAGCGCTAGTTGCCATGAGAATCACTTCTTTGCGTGGATCCAATCCACCACAAAAGTTCAACATAATATTCTCCTAATTTAAAGTTTTTTTAAATATAACAGAATTGGTTTTTTTGTGCAATAAGAGAGCGTTGTTGAAAAATTCGAGAATAACTGATTCCCATAGGAGAAACACCAAACTGAAAGTGCTGTTAAATCGCAAAAAAAGGACCCTGTTGAATAAATCAGGCAACTGACTAACCGTTCCCTTTTTACTCTTCTCGTATCATCCAACTTTTCTCAACATTTCGTTCATCATCAACCCTTTTAGGTGGCCTTAAACCTTCTGAGTGGTTAGTTTTCTCGAATAGAACTGCCCCCCATACAGGGTTTTCAGTCTTGAAAACCCTGTTTCTACTAAGGCTCTTTTAGAGTACCCAGTCAACTTTCCCCACAGGCTTAGTCCTACCTCATCTGACCCTAACCCTTTCCTTTCACTGATCGCTCGGTTTCTCTCTTCCATACCCGGTAGTTTTCGTCCATTTTTTCTTGGGGGAATAAGG
>Ga0180438_10000867_pt1 | contig 55482 bp, 24 predicted proteins | sample SS_ome_12_FD_132455 | JGI IMG/M metagenome (GOLD analysis project Ga0180438, IMG submission 132455) | Hypersaline lake sediment archaeal communities from the Salton Sea, California, USA - SS_3_D_2 metaG | ecosystem: Environmental > Aquatic > Non-marine Saline and Alkaline > Hypersaline >... | reverse complement strand
CCGCGGAGAACAGCCGCGACTTCAACCGGCTGCTGAACCGGCAGACGCCGACGAAACTCCGCACCGCGGCCCGCAAGCGCTTCATCCGCCGCCGTCGCAAGATGCTGGTCCTGATCGAGGAACTCAGCTTGCGAACGCGGCCTGTGCAGTCGATGATGCGACAGATGGAAGAGTCGCTCGGACGCATGGAGCAAATTCGCGAACAGTTGCGGCACTTGCTCGACACGCCGGCTACCCGTGATAAACGAGCGAATCTGCGCAAAGAACTCCGCGATTTGATGGCGCTCACCCAGGAGAGTCCCCGCAGCCTGCGCATGCGCTGCGAAGTGATGCGCCGCCAGTACCAGGACTACGAGCAGGTCAAGCGCCAGCTCTCCGGCGGCAACCTGCGGTTGGTCGTCTCGATCGCCAAGAAGTACCGCAACCGGGGCCTGAGCTTCCTGGACCTGATCCAGGAGGGCAACACGGGCCTGATGCGGGCCGTCGACAAGTACGAGTACCGCCGGGGGTACAAGTTCTCGACCTACGCCACCTGGTGGATCCGGCAGGCGATCACCCGGGCCATCGCCGACCAGGCCCGGACCATCCGCATCCCCGTCCACATGATCGACATCCTCAGCAAGCTCCGCAACGTGGCCAAGCGGCTCCAGCAGGAGCTGGGGCGCGAGCCTACGACCGAGGAGACCGCCGTGGCCGCCGATCTGGGCGTCGAGGAGACCCGGCGGGTCCTTTTTATGGGACGGCACCCGGTGAGCCTTGACCGGCCGGTCGGCGAGAGCGAAGATAGCTGTTTTGGGGAGTTCATCGAGGACGGCGGGCTCCCCCGGCCCGAGGTGAGCGCCGGCAATGGACTACTGCGGGAGAAGATCGAGGCCCTGCTCAAGACCCTCACGTACCGCGAACGGGAGATCATCCGGCTGCGGTATGGCCTGGGAGACGGGTATACGTATACCCTGGAAGAGGTGGGCCGGATCTTCAAGGTCACCCGCGAACGGGTCCGGCAGATCGAGGCCAAGGCGGTCAAGAAGCTGCAACACCCGGTGCGCAGCCAGCAGCTCGCCGGCTTCCTCCAGAAGGTGGCGGGCTGAGCCGACCGACCGGAGCGTCCCAGCCGCGGGTCGAACGACCGGCGGCTTTTTTCATCTCCGCCTTTGTCCCCAGCGAGCCACGTGGGGACCCCAAGCACCCGACCACCCCACCGCCCCGTACCCCCGGGGCGGTTTTCTTTTGCGCCGCCCACTTCGTACGACGGCCTTCCAAGGCCGTCGCCTTCCGCAACGCCCTCGACGGCCTTGGAAGGCCGTCGTACTTCAGATGGATGAAACCTTGCCTTTTTCCAACGATACGAACCCATGAGCACTCCCAACGTTAGCGCCGACAGTCTGCGCACGCTGCACCGTCTTCATCGGCAGCTTACCGACCTTCGCGGGCGCCTGGACCGCGGGCCGCAGAAGGTCCGCAACGCCGAGTCTTACGTCACCCACCAGGAGCAACAGCTCGAACAGGCCCGGGAGGATCTCAAGAAGCTCCGCATGACCGCCGACGCCAAGCAGGTCCAGCAGAAGGCCGGCGAGGCCAAGATCGCCGACCTGAAGCGCAAGCTGAACGAGGCCAAGAGCAACACGGAATACCAGGCGCTGCAACACCAGATCGAAGGCGTGATCGTGACCAACAGCGTGCTGGACGACGAAATCCTCGAGACCTGGGAGCGAATCGACGAGCAGAAGCAGAAGGTCGCCGAGGCCGAGGCCGGGCTGGAGCAGGCCCGGCAGAAGGCCCAAGAGACCCACGAGCAGGTCGAAGAGAAGCTGCCGGGCATCCGCGCCGACCTGGAGCGTTGCGAGGGCGAGCTGAAGCAGGTCGAGGCCGGGCTGCCCGGCGACGTCCGCGAGCTGTACCGCCGGGTGGTGCGCCACCGGGGCGAGGACGCCCTGGCCGAGATCGAGAACCACTGCTGCTCGGGCTGCTATACCCAGATCCCGCTGAACGTCATCAGCGGCGTGATGCTCGGCCAGCCCACCTTCTGCAAGACCTGCGGCCGGCTGTTGTACATGCCCGAGGACGCCACGCAACGGCAGTGACCGTGGATGCGTATGAGTTCCAAGACCTCTGCGACGAGGCGCTGACCGCCCTGCGGGACGCCGACTACGTGCGCGCGGTGGCCCTGGCCGACCAGCTCGTGGCGGCCAAGCCCGACGACGCGGTGGTCCGGGGCATCCGTGCCCAGGCCCTGTTGGGCGCCGACGCGGGCGAGGACGCCGTTGAAGAGGCACGCCGGGCCGTCCAGATCGATCCGAACAGCCGGTACGCACACCGGCTCTTGGGCCTTTCCGCCTGGCGGGCAGGGCGGCTCACGCTGGCCCAAGAGTCGTTCGAGCAGGCCATCGAGCTGTCCGGGCGACGGCCGGAGCTTCTGGCCGAGTACGCCTGGTTCATGGCCACCGAGCGGGGACCCCGACCCGCCGAACGCGCCGCGCAAGAGGCCGTCGATGCCGACCCCGAGTCGGCCACGGCCTGGGCCGCCTTGGGACTGGCCCAGCACAAGCTGCACCGCCGCCGCGAGGCCGAGGCGTCGCTCGGCCGGGCACTGAAGCTCGACCCGAACGACCTCTACGCCCAGGGGGCCATGGCCGCGCTGTTGCAGGACCTGCGGCGCGACCCCCAGGCCGAGGCCCTGGCCGAATTGCTCGAGGAGGTGCCCGGCACCGAGCAGCTCGTCGAGGAGATCCACCGCGAGGCCAAGCGCCGCCAGGTCGCCCGGATGCTCGTCGAGCGCCAGGCCATGCCCACCGCCCCGAGCCCGTTCTTCACCCGGCGCCTGGGAGTGTGGCTGTTGATGGCGTGTACAATGATCGTGGGCCTGGTCGTGCTCGTCCACCCGGAGACCCCGCTGCAGATGGCAGTGTGCCTGGTATTTCCGCTTTTGTTCCTGTTCTTGTTGCGGAAGCTGCTGGATTGAGGAGGTCAGGGGGCAAGAATCAGGAGTCAGGGGCCGGAGTCTGTGAGTTTTTCGGATCGACAGAACAGTAATCGCTAGCTACAACGGCTGCATGCCCTGCGCGCCCAACAAGAGGTCGAGATGCAATAACCGGTTCATCGAGGAAGACTTGCCAAACTAGGGGGCTTTCGCGGCCAGGCAAGCCCCACCAACAACCTGATCCCGCTCCCCGCGGCGGTGGAAGCGTCAAGAAAGGCGCCTCCATGTCTGCGGCATGGGCGGTATGTCCAAAGCCCTTCGATACGAATCAATTCACGGGCTCTCAGAGGCTGTCCGAAAAGTTCGTAGTGACCGCATTCATGCGGTCCTGAACGCGCCAAAGCCCGCCTTTTCGCACAGCTTGACCCGATGAATCGGGTCACTACAAACACTTCTCAGACAGCCTCTCACAACTCTCACCTCCCAACTCCCAACAAACCGATGCCTGTCGAACAGCTCAACAACTACGTCGCCGGGCGATTCGTCCCGTCCGCGAGCCGCGAACTCCTCGACGTGGAAAACCCCAGCACCGGGGAGAAGATCGCCCGGGTGCCCCTCTCGACCCCGGACGAGGTCGACCGGGCCGTCGCCGCGGCGAACGAGGCGTTCCCCGCTTGGAGCGCCATGCCCGTGGCCCGGCGGTGCGAACTCCTGTTCAAGCTGGCCGCGCGGATCCGCGCCGAGGCCGAGGAGCTGGCCAGGCTGGTGACCACCGAGAACGGCAAGTCGCTGCCCGACAGCCGGGCCGAAGTCAAACGGGCCCTGGAGAACACCGAGGTGGCCTGCGGGATGCCCGTCTTGCAGCAGGGCGACAAGCTGGTGGGCGCGGCGGCCGACATCGACGGCGAGGTGCTCCGCCTGCCACTCGGGGCGTTTGGCATGATCGCCCCGTTCAACTTCCCGATGATGGTCCCCTTCTGGTTCTTCCCCTATGCCCTGGCCACGGGCAACACCTACGTGGTGAAGCCCTCGGAGCAGGTGCCGCTCTCGATGGGCCGCGTGGCCGAGCTCCTGCACGAGGTCGGCTTCCCGTCGGGTGTGTTCAACGTGGTCCACGGCGACCGGGTAGCCGCCGAGCGGATGACCGAGCACCCGGGGCTCAGGGGCATCTCGTTCGTGGGTACCTCGCGCGTGGGTCGGATCGTGGCGGCGAAATGCGTCGAGACGGGCAAGCGGTTCCAGGCCCTCGGCTCGGCCAAAAACCACCTCGTGGCCATGCCCGACGCCAAGCTCGAGCCGATGATCCGCAATATGGTCACTTCCTGCTACGGCTGCGCGGGCCAGCGGTGCATGGCCTCGTCGGCGATCGTCGCCGTGGGCGAGGCGAACTACCGCGAGGTCTGCGAGCGGTTCGTCGAGGCGTCGCGCGAGGTGATCGTGGCCGACCCGCTCGACCCGGCCGTGGCCGACGAGGCCATGGTCATGGGCCCGGTTATCTCGGCCAAGGCGAAGCAGTTCATCCTGGCGATGATCCAGGCGGGCATCGACGAGGGGGCCACGCTGGCACTCGACGGGCGGGAGCTGAAAAAGGGACCAGGTCCCTTTTCGGGGACGAAAAGGGACCTGGTCCCTTTTTCAGCGGGCCACTTCCTCGGCCCCACCGTATTCACGGACGTCAAGCCCGGCATGAAGATCCACCGCACGGAGATCTTCGGCCCGGTCGTGGTGATCCTCAGGGCCGACTCGCTCGACGAGGCGATCCGCGTCATCAACGAGCACGAGTACGGCAATGGGGCCTCAATCTACACGCAGAACGGCCACTATGCCCGACGGTTCAAGCTGGAGACGCTCTGCGGAATGATTGGCATCAACGTCGGCATCCCCGCCCCCGTGGCCCCGCTGCCCTTCGGCGGCATGAAGACCTCGCTGTTGGCCGATGTCAAGGCCCAGGGCCGGGCGGTGATTGATTTCTACACGGACAAGAAGATCGTCACCGAGCGGTATTGGGCAGAGGAGGAGTAGCGGACAGCGGGAAGCGGGGGGTGGTCTGTAGCCGCGGGCGGAAGCCCGCGGATGGCCGCAGCTCTGAGCCGCGCTGGCGAGCTGATACGGCCTCGGGCTTGATACCGCCCGGGCCGTGATGGCATAATAGCCGCAGTTCGCTTTGCCCTGCCAACGCGTTCTCGGAGGAAGCCATGTCGCCTGCGCCCGGACGCTGCGCGCTTCGATCGTTCCGCCACGTCGGCCCATTGTCCCTCTTGCTGCCGATAGTTTTCGGTATCGCGGCCGCCCCGGCGCAAGCCCCGGCGGCGCCGCCCGAGCAGCAGAGCCTCCGCAGCGTGCTCGACGCCCCTCTACTGTTCGTCAAACGCCACCCGTACATGGCGGGACACATTTACGACGACTATCTCACGTGGCACCCGGGCGGGGGGATCTACGTGGTCGAAAACCCCCGGGACCCGCCGGAGAAGCACCGCGTCCGGCCGGTGATCGATCCTACGACCAAGGAAACGCTCGGCGAGGGCGTCTACCGCGACCCGGAGCTGTCGTGGGACGCCAAGCGGATCGTGTTCGCCTTCAAGGGCGACGCGGCGGGGAGCACGAGCCTCTACGAGATCGGCATCGACGGCACGGGCCTGAGGCAGCTCACGTTCCCTTGCGACTGCGAGGTGAAGCCCGACACGCGGCGGATCGGCCAGGGGCACCACGACATCACCCCCTGCTACCTGCCCGACGGGCGGATCGTTTTTACCTCGACGCGCCCGGGGTCGCTGGTCCCCTGCTTCAACTCAGGGGTAGACACCCTACACGTGATGAACGCCGATGGGAGCGGAGTCCGGGGGTTGTCGGTCAACAACGTCACCGAGTTCGACCCGGCCGTGCTCGCCGACGGGCGGATCCTCTACGGGCGGTGGGAGTACGTCGACAAGACGGCGCTCTACATGCAGAGCCTGTGGACGATGTCGACCGACGGGCGCATGGAGGAGGCCCTGTTCGCCAACAACCTGGCCAAGCCCACGGCCGTGCTCGACGCGCGGCCCGTGCCCGGCAGCCACCTGATCTGCGCCGCCCTGACGCCGCACAACGGGCAGTCCGTGGGCGCGATCGTGATGATCGACCCGCGCAAGGGGAAGAACGACCTGGGGGCGATCATTAACTTCACGCCTGAGTACCCCGCCGAGATGGACCAGGGCCTGCGCCAGGGCCCGAGCGACCCGTGGCCGCTCTCGGAAGACGTGGTCGTCATCGCCAACAACGCCAAGGGGCACGGCGTGCTCCAAATCCTGCACCGCGACGGGCGCCGCGAGCTGTTGCACGCCGAGCCCGACATCTCCTGCTACTCGCCGATGCTCATCAAGCCGCGCCCCGCCCCGCCGGCCGTCCCAGAAAAAGGGGTCAGAACTATTTTCGGCGCGGAAAATAGTTCTGACCCCTTTTTTGAGCCGGGCCGATTCCTCGTGGCGGACGTCCACGAGGGGCTTGCGGGTGTCGAGCCGGGGACGATCAAGCGCCTGCGCATCGTCGAGGAGACGGCCCGCGTTAGCGGCATCCCGCCCGGCGGACGGTGGTGGAACCAAGCGTTCCTGATAAGCTGGCAGGGCGGCTACGTCGTGAAGAACGTGCTCGGCACGGTGCCGGTTCACGAGGACGGCTCGGCCTACTTCGAGGTTCCCGCGGGCAAGGCCGTCTACTTCGAGGCACTCGACGCCGACGGCCGCGAGGTGCAGCGCATGCGCACGTTCGCGCAGGCCGCGCCGGGCGTGACCCGCTCCTGCGTCGGCTGCCATGAGAACAAATACTCGGCCCCTGTGCGCCCGGAGAGCCCGCCGCTGGCCATGCTCTCGCCGCCCGCGAAGCCCGAGCCGGAATCGTGGGGCTCCGGGCTGCTCGACTACCCGACGATGGTCCAGCCGGTCCTGGACAAACACTGTGTGCGCTGCCACGGCGGGCCGAAGGGGATCGCCAAGGGGCTCGATTTCTCGGGAGGATGGACCTGGGCATTTAACATCAGTTACGAAACGCTTATCAAGAACCGGCTGGTCGGGTTCCTCAACTGCAACAACGGCAGCGTACACACCTCACGGCTCCTCGCCCCGCGCACCATCGGCTCCGGCGGGGCCAAGCTGGCGGAGATCCTCGTCGAGAAGCACCCCGAGCTGTCGCCCGCCGAACGCGACCTCCTGCTCGCCTGGATGGACCTCAACTCCTGCTACCACGGCACCTGGGACTATACGCCGCAGGCCACCTGCGAGGCGATCCTCCAGGTCGTCGGGCCGCTGGGGGCCGAGATGCAGGCCGCCGGCTGCACCGAATGCCACCAGCCGGGCCACGTGGGCAACGACTGGGTCAACCTGCAAACGCCCGAGCACAGCCGCATCCTCCGCGCGCCCATGGCCAAGGGCAAGGACACCCGGGGCGTGGCGTTTTGCCGCGATCGCAAGGCGCGGACCGGCTACCCGCTCATCACCCAGCGGGTGCAGCCGCCCGACGTGCTTTACGACACCAAGCAGCCCCCCTGGGACGAGAGCGGCGAGCCGCACGTCACGTTCACCTCGACCGACGACGAACACTACCGGGCGATGCTCGAGATCATTCGCCACGCCCGGGCCGAGGCATTGAGCAAGCCCCGCGTGGACATGCCGGGTGCCGAACCGGTGGCGGGCGAGTGCCGCGTGATGGTGCCGCTGCCCGTGCCGGCGAAGGCCCCGGAGCTCTCCGCCCGGCTCCGCGAGGACTACGCCGTCGGGCTTTGCTGGCCACGCACGGCCGACACGCTGGGCATGACGTTCGAGCTGCACCGCGGCGAGCGGCCCGCGTTTACCCCAAGCGAGGCGACCCGGATCGGCACGACGATCGGCGGCCGCTTCGTCGACCCGCTGCCGCCGGTGGGGCAGCAGCACTACGCGGTGGTGGCGATCGGCCACGCCGGCGAGCGGAGCGGGCCGGCGCACGTGTCGCTCACGGTGCCCGAGGCCCCGCCGCCGGAGGTGCCCGTCGAGTTGGCCGCCCGGGGACTGCCTGGCGAGGTCGTGCTTCAGTGGAACGCCGACCCGGCCGCGGGCCTAAGCTACGACTTATACCGCCGCGAGGAGGGCAAGAGCGAGGCCGTGAAGCTCAACGCCGAGCCGATCCGGGCGGCCGGCTACCGCGACGTGGACGTGACCCCGCGCAAAACGTACGTCTACCAACTCCGGGCTGTGGACCGGCGCGGGCGGCGAAGCGAGGCGTCGCCCCCACAATCGGCCGCGCCGCTGCCGGAAATCAAGGAGCCGGTCTTCGTGGCCGCGTTCGACAGCAAGCCCACCGCCGCGCTGTTGGAGGGCAAGTCCGTCGCGGGCAAGCTGGCCGGCGGCGCCAAGGCGACCGGCAGCGTGCTCGACCTTGCTGCCGGCGGGTACGCCACGTTCGACCACCTGCCCGAGTTCGACCTGGGCCGGGCGATCTCGGTCGAGTGCTGGCTCCGCTTCGAGCGCGAGTCGCAGATGCCGGTCATCCTGAGTTGCGGGGCCTACCAGCAGACCGGCTGGTTCCTGCAGCGTTACGGCGGCGGCTGGCGATGGCACTTAGGCGGCGTAAGCTGCGACGGCGGCCGGCCCGTGGCCGGCGAGTGGGTCCACCTGGTCGGCACGTTCGACGGGCGCCGGGCCGTGCTCTTTCAGGACGGCAAGCAGGTGGCCGCGGCCGACGCCTTCCCCAACCTCGCCGCCTTCGCCGGCCCACTGGTCCTGGGGCAATACTCCAACCGGGCCGACTCCTACCAGGTGTTCGGGCAGATCGCCGGGGTGAAGATCTACCGCCGGGCACTGAAGCCCGACGAGCCGGCGGCGAGTTTCAAGGCCGGGCCGCCGAAGTAGTGACGCAACGTTGGAGTGCGGCGATTCATCGCCGCTTTCCCTTTCCTGCGGGTTCTCCGAAACGAATAGCCCCTCTGTCTTCATCGGGTCGGGAAGACAGAAAGCGGCGATGAATCGCCGCACTCCAAAGGGTCACTCGTAGTCCGTGTTCAAGATGTACCCGGCCGACCCTTCGTGCGAGATGACCTCAGCGGGGATGCCGGCCACCACGGCCCCGTCGGGCACGTCGCGGGTGACCACGGCGTTGGCGCCGACGGCCGCGTTGTCGCCGATGCGGATGGCGCCGAACACCTTCGCCCCTGGGGCGATGTAGACGTTGTCCCCGATCACGGGCACGCCCTGTCGCTTGCCCCGGGCGGAGAGACCGATGGTCACGCCCTGCGATAGGTTGCAGTTCCGCCCGATCACGGCGTCGGGATGGACCACGATCCCGCCGAAGTGGCCGATGAAGAGCCCCGGGCCGATCTGCGTGGTGTAGGGGATCGAGATGCCGTAGACGATCATGCAGCGGCGCAGGCTCCAGGCGGCCAGGTGATACACCCCACAACGGAGCAGCTTGTGCCCCTTGAGATACGCACAGGTGCGCATCCAAAACGTGTATTTGAGTCCCGGGGTCCGCCGGAAGTGTCTCCAGAACGCCCCGCAGCCGGTCCGTCCGGCGTGGCGATAGAGGTCGGCGCGCAGCAGCGTGCGGTATTCGCGGAAGCGCACTCTCGGCGTCCTTGCGGCGGGGCAGTGACGGAGCGGCGGTTTGAGGCGCCGGGGCAAAGCTCCAGCGTCTTGATCTTAGCGGGTTATGCCGCGTTGACGCAAGAGAGCCCGGGGCGGCTTGGAGCCAGATCCCTCCGCGGGCTTCCGCCCGCGGCTATCAACACTCCCCACTTCCCACTCCCCACTTCGCGTCAAAACGCCTTCTGCGCCTCGACGCCCATCGACGGCGCGGCGTCGTACATCTGCTGGAGCTTGCCGGACTGCTCGGTCTGGAAGTCGACGTTGGACTTCTTGATGCTCTCGAGGAAGTCGAACTGGGCCGGGGGAGGTGGTTGCTCGCCGGGGGCCGCGGCGGAAGGGGCGGCCGCCTCCGCGGCAACGCCCTCCTCCTCGACCACGCCCAGCGACTCGCTGCCGCGGTAGAACGCGTAGCGTCCGCCGTCGGCCTCGGCAATCACCGTGGTGGTGCCCTGAATGCCGTCGGCCACGAAGACGCCGCGCAGGTCGGTCTCGCCCGAGATGAACTCGTCGTTGCCGCTGCCGATCACCTTGACGTGGACGTCGCGGAGGTATTTCTCTGTGGTCGAGTCCTTCACGGTGGCGCGCACGCGCCCCGAGGCGGCGTCCTCCTGCACCTCGATCTCAAGCGGCGTTACGAGCACCAGCCCGCTGGTGTGCAGGTTCTCGCCGCGGCAGACCACCAGGTAGGCCCCCTCTTCTTTGAGCGGCAGGGCCAGCCTGTGCGTGCGATCGCGGTAATCCTTGCCGTCGCCCAGCTTCTCGACCGTCTCATGGAGCGGCCGGATGCCCGCCAGGTTGATCCGCGTGATGCCCCGCAGGTTCCGCTTCAAGAGGCTGAACTTCATCAGGTCGATGCGGTAGACCTTCAGGTCGCACTCGGCCACGTTGCGGAATTTCAGCTCCGCCTCGGCCGGCTTACCCGGCTCGATGGTGGTGACCTCGGGCAGCTCGACGTCCTTGCGCGTGAAGTAGGCGATCGACTGGGCCGCGTCGACGAACTGGTCGGCCACCTTGCCGTACTCGGCGATGGCCTCGGCCGCCCGGCCCAGGCTATGGTGAATCTGTCCCAGGATGTAGATCGCCCGGTTCTTGTTGGGGCTTTCCTCCTCGCGCCCGGTTTGCGGGTCGGTGCGACGGGCCTCGGCCACCTTGCGGCACATAGCCATGGCGGCCTGGTGCTGGCCGGTGGCGAACCGGCAGTAGCCGATGATGTACCAGAAGCTGTCCAAGAGCTTGCTCTCGGGGTAGCGCTTGGCGTACTGGTCGCAGGCCGCGGCGGCCCGGTCGTAGGTCTCCAGCTCCAACAGGGCGTTGGCCGTGGCGAACGCGGCCTGGTCGGCGGCCGGGTCCTCGGGGTACGCGGTCAGGAATCCCTCGAGCATGCGCCACGCCCGTTTCACCAGGTCCACCCGGTTCACCTTCAGCTCGCGGAGCTTGGGGTCGTCGGCCGCTTCGGGGGCCTTGGCGTAGACCCGCTGGGCCAGGGCGTAGGTGGCCTCGGCCAGGTATCCTTCGGGCGGGTACTCGCGCAAGAGCCGGCCCATCACCTCGACGCTGCGCAGGAACTCGCCCTGCCCCTCGAGGAAGCCGGCCACGCGGCTCTCGCGCCGGAAGCTGCTCTCGACCGTTGCCCGGAAGACCAGGTAGCTCCGCTCGTACTCGCCCAGCTCGTGGTAGGCCGCCGCCACCTTCAGTATCTTCTCGAAGGGGATCTCGACGGTGGGCCACCGCTCCTTGATGATCTCGAAATAGCGGACGATTTCGCCGGCCACGCCGGTGTTGAGATGGGCGTCCAAGAGCATCTCGACGGTGCGCTGGTAGGGCTCCTCGTCGAGCTTCCACTTCGCCAAGAGCTCGGTCAGGTGCCCGGCGGCGGTCTTCCACTCCTTCTTGTCGAAGTAATGCCGGCCCAGCTCGTAAAGCTCCTGGGGCGTCAAGCGGTACTCGTCCTCGCTTTGCCCCCCCTCAAGCAGGACGCGAAGCGGCTTGGGCTCGGCCACGGCGAGCTGCTCGGGCCGGTGGGCATTTCGCACCACCGTGGGCGCCGCCCGGTACGCGCCGGGCAGGTAGCCGAAAAGCTCGTAGCGGATCGTGCTCGCGCCGCGGCGCGTGCCCACGTAGAAGGTGATTTCGCCGGGCGAGATTTCGTAGCGGTCGAACTCGCCCTCGACGGACTTCTCGATCACCGTGCAGCCGCTGGGCACCGGCTCGGTCACGACCAGGTACTCGAACTGCTGCTCGGGCGTGTCGGCGTCGTAGGGGCGAAACACCTTAAGCTCGACCATCCCCCGGCGTCCCACCGGAAGCTGCGTGAGCGGGTTGGTGAACCGCTGGAAGCTGCCCCGCACGATGTCGAACCCGCGCCCGATCGGCTTGCCGTCGACCTCCAACGGGGCCGGCTGATAGTCTCGATCGACCGTCCATGCCTCGGTCGTGCTCTCGAGCTTCTCGGCCGGCACGTAGCCGCCCAGGATGCACTGGTAGGTGTAACGCCCCCGGCCGGTGAGCTGGAAGTTGATCCGCTGCTTCTGGGGCTTCAGCAGCTTCCCCGGCACGTCAATCACTTGGGTGCCGGCGGCCGGGTCCACGTCGAGCCGGGCCACGCGCACGTCGTCGACGAACACGGCCAGCTCGTACCGCTCCCCCTCGAACCGGCTCTTGGCAAACCAACGGCTAAGCGCCACCGCGGCCGGGCCGGTCGCCTTGTCCGGCGTCCAGCGGTGGCCGGTGCGATGGGCCATGAGCCAATCGACCAGCTCGCGGAGCTTCGCGTCGCCGGGGGCCACCTCTTCCAGCCCCAGGGCCAACAGGGCACGAAGCTCGACCGGCGAGTGGCTCCAGGGCAGCGAGCCGGTCGCGGCGCTGCGCCGCGTGGCCTCGGCGTCGAGGTCCCGCTCGGCCAGAAGGCCCAGCAGCTCCCGGGCCGTCTCCTTGCGGTCCATTTCGGCGAAGGCCAGGGCCAGGTGGGCGATCGCCGCGGCCGAGAGCGAGGGGCGGCTGCGGTGGAGCCGGTTGGCCAGGGCGAAATCCCCCTCGCCCGCCGCCGAGAGGGCGTGCAGCAGCACGGCCTTCAGCTCGTAGTGCGCCGCGGCCGAAGCCGTGAGCTGCCCGCGCAGATACGCCCGGGCCTTGTCCCAGGTCTCCTGGGGAACGCGGTAGCCGGCCTCGCGGGCCATGCTCAGGGCCCACACGGCCCGGGCCGTGCTCAAGGGCGCGCTCTTGCCCCCCCGGCCGGTCCAGGTGAATCCGCCGTCGTCGTTCTGGGCCGAGACCAACAGGCTCACGGCCGAGCGCACCCGGGCGTCGAGCGATTCGGCCTCCGGCCCGGCCGCCTGCTGGGTGCCGGAAACCAGCTCCTGCAGCGCCAGCGCCGCCATCAGGTCGCTGGTGGTGGTTTCCAGCCCTGAGGTGAAACGGCCCACCTCGAGCTGGCACCAGGGGGCCGCCCCCAGCACCACGTCCAACAGGCTCCGCTCGACCGTGGGACCCACGTAAACCTGAAGCGCCGGCGAGCGAAGCTCCATCTCCCCCGGCGGTTCGATCCAGGCGGTGGTATCGGCGGCGGCCGACCCGCCGGTGGTCGCGTAGACCGTCATGCCGTAAGGCCGGATTGGCACCGTGCGGCGCACCACTTCGGCCACGCCGCCGGCCCCGCCCGGCTCCGCCTCGGTGGAGACGGAGAGCTCGAACGTGGCTTCGAGCCGGGGCGTGCCCTGGGGCGTCTCCTTCTCATCGGCGTCGGCCGGCTGCGGGCGGTCGAGCTTCACGGTGAACGACAGCTCCTCGATCCCTTTCTTGGTGACCTTAAGCGTCCGCTTCTCCTCGACGGTGCGCCCGGCGATGGTGGTCTTCAGCACCACGTCGATCGTGCCCTCTTCGACCAGGTCGTTGTGGACCGAGGCGAGCACGCGGGCCTCGTCCCCTTCGGTGAACGCCAGCGGGAGCTTGAGTTCGCCGAATAGGGCCTTTTTGACCACTAGCTCGTCGGTCGTCTCGCCGGCCAGCGTGTCGGTGGTGATGCCCTTGGCCAAGAGCTTCCAAGCGGTGGACCGCTCGGGCAGCGTGAACTCGACCGTGGCACGGCCGTCCTCGCCGGTCACCACGGCCGGGTTCCAGTAGCCGGTCTCCTGCTGCACGAGCCCGGGCAAGAGCACGGCACCGGCCTTGGCCATTTCGGCGGCGACTGCCACGGAGGTGACCTGCGCCGCGCCGTCGCCGTCGAAGTCGTCCACGTCGAATTGCTGCACCGTCCCGTCACTGAAGAGTACGGCGACGCCGGCGGAGCCCTGCGGTTTACGCAGTTGATCGAGGTCGCCCGCCGTGGGATGGCGGAACGACCAGCCGCCGTCGACAACCGGGATAACCGAAATGACCATGGGTTGGGCGTTTGCCAGGTCGCGCCGATCGTGTGCGGCGTATCCTGCCCCGCCGAAGTACGCGCCGCCCATGCCGCCGAAACCCTGCGACATCGCCCGGCCGCCGTAGGCACGCACCGACAAGGCCCGGGAGTCGCCGTTCGCTTCGAGGTAATCCACAATCTCCTCGTGGACCTCCTGGGTTTGCGAGACGACCAGCGACAGCTCGCGATCCGCAGCGATGAGGTCGTCGTGTTGATTGGCCAACTCACCAGATCGGCGATTGGCCCTGCGCAGGTCCCCCTCAATCACTTCCACCAATTCCTGGCGAGCGCGGGGATCCATGTCCGGTGCCTGTCGAACCGTCTCCAATGTCAACTGGAGGTTCTGTCTCGCACCGTCCGGGTCATTTACCATCTGACGTCGCGCCGCGTTGACGGCGTCAACCACTTGCGTCCTAATGACTTGTGCAACGATTGGCCGTTCCTGACCAAACGCCTCGGCAAACGCCCCCTCTCCCGCCATGCTGGCAGCCTCCTCCCGCGCCAACTCCAGCCGGGCCTCCTCGGCCAACAGCCGCGGGTTGATCGGCTGCGTCGCGGGGCGGTAGTCGAACGTGATGCTCGACGTGGTGCGCACGGCCGGCTGACGACGCTGGCCACGGAAGAAGTCGTCGATCGCCGGCATGGGCCACCCGAAACGGTCCAATAGCGACTGCTCCACCATGGCCAGGCTTAGCTCGGCCGCGACCGGCTTGCCCTGCGGGTCGGTGGTGGTGACGGTCACCTTGACTTTCTCGCCGGGCCGAACCGGGCCCTTGCCCCCGTCGGCCCGGGCCGTCTCGATGGTAACCAGCAGCTCGCGCTCGACCGTAAACGGGCTCGAGGCCGTGTGGAACCGGCGCACGGGTAGATCGGCGTCTTCGTCGTCGTCGGCCTCCGCATTGGCTTTGTCCTCGGGCGCCGCCTTGGGGTCGGGCCGCGGGTCGGTCATCACCGCCACGGCCAGCTCGAAGTTCGGGGCCAGCTCGGCGGTCATCGGGACGTCGAGCTTGTTCGGGCCCTTCTTGAGCGCGACCAGCTTGTAGTCCAGCACCCGGGCGCCCTGGAACGTGACCAGGGCCAGGGCCGGGTCCTCGCGCCAGTGGAGCACGACCGGGGCCGTGTCGCCGGCCTTGAACGTGTGGCGGTCGGCCAGGATGCGCAAGCGTACCCGGTCCTCGTCGTCCGAAATCGTCACCAGCGCGCTCCCGGAGATGGGGTTATCGAACCGGTCGGTCCCCTCGACGCGGATCACGTAGCGCCCGCCCTCGTCGAGCTTCAATGTCTGGCGGGCGGTGCCGTCGGCCTCGTCGGTCTTCAGGTCGTGCTCCTCGACGAGGCGCTCGGCCACGGCGCGGGAGGACCCGGGGGCCACGCTCATGAACCCACCGCCGGGCACTTCCTGGACCTGCTCACCGTCGCGCCCTACGCCCATTCCCCCCAAGCGCCGACGGGGCCCGTCGGTCGTCTGCTTGAGCACCTTGAGCTTCAGTTCCTTTCCGACCGGCTCGCCCTCGGCGTCGCGCGTGGCCACTTCGACCTCGAAGGTCTCGCCGGCCACGTACACGCTGCGCACGGAGCTTACGCCGATCGAGAACCCTTGCGAGGCCAGCACCACGTTCTTCGTCACGGTGAGGTTGCGCTGCGGCAGCGTGACCACAAGCGGCAGGACCTGGGTCTCGCGGAAGTCACGGGTGGCGAGCTTGAACTTCACCTCGCCGCGCTCGTCGGTCGTGGCCGTGTGCGTGCGCTCGCCGGCGAGCTGGTAGCGGATTTCGCGGTCCACGAGCGGGGCGCCGTAGTAGTACTCGGCGCGGATCGTACCCTCGATCTCCTCGCCGCGGTAATAGACCGTGCGCGGCAGGTCGACCACCAGCCGGACCGGCTCGAGCCGGTACTCGTGCACCTGGAACACGCCCTGGAAGCTCCGGCCCTCGAGGTCCCGGGCCACGACGCGGTACTGCCCCTGCGGGCTGGTGGGCGGGAGGACGAAGTGGACGTGGAACGTGCCGAAACGGCCGAGCTGGACCTCCTCCTCGTAGACCAGCCGGTTGCGGTTGTCGAAGACTTCGACCGTGTAGGGCTTGCCCGCCTCGACCACGTACACGTCGCCGGGGGCCGGGGTGTTCGCTTCAGGGCCGGGCCCGGGGCCGTCGGGAGGGGCGTCGCCGCCGAACGGGTCAGCTCCGCCGCCGAACGGATCGGCGTCTGCTGCGGGCGGCTCGGCTCCCCCGCCGAACGGATCGACGTCTTCGTCCACCGCCTGCGGAGCGGGTTGTGGCGGTGGCGCTGGCACAGGCCCGGGCAGCACCACCGGCAAGTCCTCGCCGCCCGGCACGCGCCGGATGCAGCCGCGCACGTGGACCAACTGCCCGGCGCGGTAGGCCGGCCGGTCGGTGTAAATGTACCCCTTGCTCGTGAGTCCCCGGGCCGCGCCCACGCCGCCGAGGCTCACCAGGTTCGAGGCCGTGTGCCCGTCGCTTACGGCAAACACGCGCACGTCGTCGGCCTGCAAGCTCCCTCTTTCTCCGGGAGAGGGTTGGGGTGAGGGCAAATCCGCGTACGCCTTGTGGAACACCCCGTCCTCGCCGGTGGTCCCCTCGGCAAACACCTTGCGCCCGTTCGAGATCAACAGCCGGGCGCCCGGCCACGGCTTGCTCGTACGCATGTTCTCGGCGAAGACGAAGACCTCGTCGCGGGAACTCTTGACGATCACGTCGAGGTCGCTCTGCACCAGCATCGTGGTGGCTTCGAGCGTCTGGCTCGAGACGGTCACGGCCACCACGCCCGACTTGTCGCCGCCGGGGAGCGGCACCTCCACGTCGCTATCGAGCTTCTGGTGCTTGCGGTACTCGGGCACGGCGAACTCGAAGGTGGCGTCCGGGTCGATCAGCGCCGTGTCGAGCCCCTCGACGCCCCGGGCGAGGTGCATCTTGCGGAAGTAGGTCTCCAGATCGACGCGGTACACGCGCACGCTGACCTTCTCGATGTTCCGCGTGGTGAGCTTAAGCCGCGGGGTCTCGTCGCTGCGGAAGACCCGCTCGGTGGCGATCCGCATCGACTTGGCCGTAAGCCGGGCGACGGCCTGGCGGGCGTCGGATTGCGAAGGGCCCCAGGTCACCTTGCGGTATTCCTTAAGCGCCTCTTCGAGCTTGCCGAACTCGGTCTCCAAGGTCACCGCGATGCGGTACTGTGCACGCGATGCCTCGTCGCTCTGGGGGTATTTGGACACCAGGCGGCGCCAGTTGACGATGGCCTCGTCCCACTTCTCCTCGTGCTGGAACTTCAGGTTCATCGACAAGAGGATGCGGGGATTGCGGGGGTCGAGCGGGTACTTGGCCAGGAAGGCCGCGAACAGCTCGTTGGCCGCGTCGTACTCCTCGGCCTCGATCTTGGCCTGCGCCTTGAGATACTCCGTGTTGATAATCTCCCGCTGGACCTCGCTCCAGTCCTTGTGCGCCGGGTGCTCGGCCAGGTACTCGCGCCAGGCCGCCAGGGCCTCATCGTACTTGCCCTGCTGCAGGTAGGCCGTGCCGAGCAGGCTGCGGGCCTCGGGCACCTCCTCGCGATCCTGGTAGCGGGGATCGGCGAGGAAACGCTTCAGCGCCGCCACCGCGTCCTCGTGGCGCGAACGGTGCAGGAAGCTCCGGGCGATGTTTAGATGGGCCGCGGCCGCCAGCTCGTGCTCGGGAAACCGCTTAAGGAACCTCTCCAGCGCGGCCGTGCCGAGATCCAGCTCTTCGTCCGAGCCGGGAGAGGGAATGCCCCAGGTGCCGGCCAGGCGGTATTGGGCCTCGGCGATCCGCGGCGAATCCGAGCCGGCGTGGGCCGCCAAGAGGTCCTCCCAGGCGCGGCGCGCCGCCTGGCGGTTGCCCTCGGCCAGCCGGCACTCGCCCAGGCGGAAGCGGGCCTCGATCAGAAGCGGGCTGTCGGCTTGCTCCTCGATGAACTTTTCGTAGAGCCCGGCCGCCTGATCGTGTTGTCCCAGCTCCTGCCGGCAGCGGGCCACCAGCAGCTCGACCTCGACGCGCTTCTGGGGCTTTGGGCCCACCTCGAGCGCTTGCTCGTAGAACTCCAGGGCCCTTTCATAGTTGGGCTTTTCCTTCTGTTCGCCCAGCTCGTTCTTCGGCGGGTCGAAGTACCGGTCGGCGAACTCCAGGTAGATGTCGGCGATCTGCTGGCGCCGGGCGGGCGAGAGCAGGTACTCGGCCTCGGCACGAAAGATCAGCTCGGCCGCGCGGAAGTCGCCCTTGCGGGCCAGGGCCAGGGCCTTGCCGAACCGGGCACGGCGGGCCCAGGGCCCCTCGGGCTTTGCCTTGGCCAACTCCTCGAAGACGGCAGCGGCCTGGTCGTAGTCTTTCGCAAGGTAGTGGGCCCGGCCCTTGAGATACGTCAGGTAGCCAACCGGGGCATTGGGGGCCTTGGCCGCCTGGTCGATGGCCCGGACCGCGGCCGGGTAGTCGCGGTCCTGCATGACCTGCCGGACCTGCTCGGTGACCAGGGGCACGTCGGCGGCGCTGGCTGCCGGAGCGACCGATGCCTGCTCTGCGGCGGGGGCTGCCGCCGCAGCCGGAGCTTCGGGGCCCGCGGGCGGCGCCGGGGCGGCCTGGATGCCGGCGCAAAGCGTCAGCGACGCCAGAAACACCAGTCCGACCAGAAAATGCTGCCGTTTCATGGGTTCCTCCTGGAGATGGGTTGGCGCAGAGGGGCCGCCGTTCGAGGAGTGTCCGGAAGACGACTTCCGGGCCTCCGAAGGGGACAGTCCCCGGGTTCACGGGTGCCCCCCTCTGGCAGCCTATCCGATGCCCGGTCGGATAGGCGGGTAGAAGTGCTCTTGATCTCGAAATCGGCGGGGCGGTGCCGCCGTATTCCCGTTGCCCTTGCCCTGCTGGCCCGGGGTGCCCGGCTCGATGGTCCCCGGCCGTGGCAACGGGCCGTGGCCGGAGCCCCCCCTGAGAGGATAGCTTGTGCGTCTATACGCGGCGCAGACCATCCCGGTTCTTTGACGCATCAGGGCGGCCGGGGGTTCCCTGGTCAAGGGCTTGGCCGTATTCCGCGAGGCGGGTACGCCCGGTGCGTCGCACTTGGGCGAGAGGACTGCCCTTGATTACCCGGGAACACGCCGGGGACGGGAATCTCGCTGATCCGCTTTTGGGCCTTCACCTTGTCCAGCCCTGCTCCGTGCGACGAGACCTGGAGGTACCAGAACCTGGCCCGAAGCAGCATGGGACCTCTTTCGGTCGGGGAGCGGGCCAGGGCCGCGTCCCACCAGGCGTCGGCCAGCCGGATCGGGGCGATCTGCCCACCCGCGGCGTCGATTTCGAGCTGGGCAGGGATTTGCAGGGCGGGTTCACTGCTCTTGGCAAGATGCGGGCAGCCCTTGTCCCAATCGTCCTTCACCCCGCAGTAGAACAGGCCGACGGCCAGGTTGGCGTCCGGGTCGTCGGGCGACGTCTTGAGCGTCTCGAAGGCGGGCTTGGACTGCTCCCAATAGTGTTTCATCATGCGGATGCGGTCGCGCCACGTCTGGGCGGTTTGGCGTTCGCCTTCGCTGTTGTTCCGTCCGGCGACGTACATCGCCTTGAGCGCCATCTGCTCGGCTTCGTCGTAACGGTCTTCAGCCAGGGCCATGCCGCACGCTTCGCCCAACTTCTCCAGAAGCGACGATCGCGCGCTCGGGTCGCGTACGGTCCGGCTGAGGTCCGTCAGCGCCTTGGCTCGCAGCGACAAGGCGTCGACCTCGTAGCGGTCGGCCAATCGATCGAGCACGTCGTCGGCGGTCAGCACGTCGCCGGCGCCCACGGCGTGAACCAGGGCTTCGCGGAGCATCACGTAGTGGGCCGGCTCGTCGGGCGCGAGGCCCAGGGACCGGAGGCGGAGTTTCTCGGCCAGGGCCTCGCGCCCCTCCGGCCGGTTGGCCGCGGCGTACTCGTCCTTGAAGATGTCGCGCAGCTCTTCAAGCGCGGCCTGGCAGGCCGCCTCGTCGGGAACCGCCGCTTTCTTCACAGGGGGCACGCCGGAGGAGCGGGGCGAACCGCCGGGCATAAGCCCCATGCCGCCCGGCGGGAGCCGCAAGCCGGACGAGCCGCCCAAGCTCGAGGGACCGCGGGGAATGGAGGAACCACCGGCAACCGCAGAGGGACCCGGGATCGACGAGCCGCCGCCGATGGGTCGTGGGGTGACGGCGACGTTCTCGCCACGCCGAAAGGAGCTGGGCGATTGCAGGTCCAGCCGATAGGCGCCCGACGACCCGGTGACGGTCAACATCGCGTTGTGCCCCAAGGCGCCCCGGAACCACATGTCCCGATCCGGGAAGAAGTCTTCCACGTCATTGCGATCGCGGTCAATCACTGCCCGGGCGGCGAGCAGCCACCCCGACTTGTCCGGTAGGACGTCCAGCGCTCGCCCGCACGTCGGCAACCTCAGAGTCAGCTCGCGCAGGCGGCGCCCGCTATCATACTCGGGCTGGCGATCTGCCAACACCGTGCCGTTCGAGAGATCCCAGGTGACCAGACGGTAGTACGAACTGCCCAACTCGGTGAATGCCCCGGTCAGTTCCGTCCCGTCGTGTGAGAAGACAAGCCCTGGGCACCCGAAGTACTTCTCGTCGGACGGGAGATCGGGTAGCAGGGCCGTTGCGACGCGTTTACCGGTGTGAAGATCGAACAGTCCGACGGAGCAGGTGGGGGACCTTCGGGTCACGGCGAGATACCGGCCGCCCGGGCTGACCGTGGGCGAAAGGTATGCGATCCGCTCTCCCTCCCGCGGGGGTCCATAGAGCCGGAATCCCAGCAGCAGCCTGCCTGCTTCGAGGTCCCAGACGACCGCCTCAAGGCCGGCCGAGCTGTGGAAAAGGGTCAGCAGCCCGTCGCAAGCGAAGCCCAGGAAGGAGGGCATGCCCCGGCCGGTTCGCTCGAACTCCCAGGCCAGCCCGTTCTTCTCGAACGACCAGACGAAGACCCTGGCGTCGGAACCCATCCTACTGTACGAGGCGCAGGCCGCGAAGTAGCGGCCGTCGGGGCTAAGTGTCGGGCGCAACCCCGGTTTCTCGCTGAACTTCAGGCTGTCTTGCACTCGACCGTTGCGAAGATCGAAAAGCGTCATCTCGTCGTCTCCCAGCAGCCCGATGTACGAGCTGGGACGCTGCGGCGCGATCCAGAAGCCGGGCGGGAAGTCCGCGGAGAAGGAGCGGGGAAGGCTGAGGGTGGAATACCCCGAGGGCGGATCGACGCAGGACGTCCACGGCTCGGAGGGCGTGGGGCTCGGCGACGCGGGATCGGAGGATGCAACTTCAGAAGGCGCCGAATCCGGAACGACGATCCGGTCGTCCACGAGCCGGGCCAGCGCCACGATGAACTTCCTCTCACGGCTGTCGAAGTGACTCACCGGCATACAGTCGCCCGGGAACAGTTTTCTGGCGGTGCCCGGCGTCTTGGGCAGCGTGGCCAGCCGGCTTCCCTTGCGCGCGTCGACCAGCAGGCGACCGTGGACCAGAATCGCTCGACCATCGGCCCTCCAGGTGATTTCAGGGCCGTAGTAGCCGGGCCAACGGTAGTCCTGGGCCGGGTCGCCGTAGGTGCGCAGGGTGGTGTTGAGCAGCAGCTTCCCCGAGGCCATGTACCAGCAAACCAGGTATTCGACGTCGCTGGAGTCCGATCTGTGGGGCGTGATCAGTGCGGCGACCCGCTGGCCGTCGGGAGAAAACGCGACGCTCGGCCGGTAGTCGTCCGGATCGGTGGGAACGGGAGCCAAGCTCCGACCTACGCATTTCAGCGTGGCCGTGTCGTACACGTAGATCGCCCCCTCGCGAACCATGGCGCAATACCGGCGACCGGGACTGGCGGCCAGCCACCCCGGCCAGCCGGTCTTGGCGCGTCCGCCGGGCAGTACGGCACGTCCCATGATTCGCCCCGTATCCAGGTCCCAGGCCGTCAACCAATGCCGCGCGTTCCGCTCGCAAACCCCCACCGAACGCCCATCGGAAACGGTGACCATATCGAGAGGCGTTAAGGAATCGGCCTCCAGGTCGCAGATGGCCGTGCCGGTCTGTAGTGAAAACACGCGCACCGCGGGACGGGGCCCGCGGTCATAGGCGATCGCGCGCTGGGCGTCGGGCGTAACGTCGAGGATGTCTCTCGGTCCGACGGTGCCGGTGAATCCGCCGACGACTCGCCCTGTGCCAACGTCCAATGCCTGAAACCCCGGCCGATTCCCCCCGTCGCCCGCCATCAGCACGATCGGGCTGTAACTGCTCGGAAAGCGCAACATTTGGCTACTACCGGTCGCTGCCTGGGAGACCAAGGACCAGTCCTTCTGGATGACGACCGCCGTATCCGGTGGATCGGGGCGCGCGGACCAGACCTCCGGGCTCGCGGCCGCTCCCGCCACAGGTTGGCCGGCTTGTGATCCGCGCGCCGAACCCGAAATCCCGCTGGCGCCCCCGCCCGTCGCCTCCGTTCCCCCGCTTGTGCGAGGGTAGCCGGGCGGGAGTGAAGGGCCGTGGGGGAGCGCGCCGGGATTGTCCTGGGCCGCGCCGGGCGGCTCGCCGTCCCGCGACTGGAGCGCAACCACGATCCCCACCAGCACGATCCCGGCCGCCGCCACCCCCACGGGCAAAGCCAACCGGCGCCAGTTCACGGCCGGCGCGCCCGGTTCGCGCGCGGTGCCCGGCGTGCTCGTCACACCGGGCGTGGCCGGAGTGACCGCGAGGTTCGGATCGGACAACGGCGCCTCCGTTGGCAGCGCGCCCGGCTCCGACGTCACTCCGCTCGCCGGCACCGCGCTCGGCACCGCACCGGGCATCGCGATCACCTCCCGCGGCGCGGCCTCGAGTGCCGGCAAGGGCGGCGGCGTCTTGCCCGGCGCCTCGGGGGTCTCTTTGGCGGGCCCCTTGGCTTTGGCCAGCTCGGCTTCGAGCGTCCGGTCGTAGACGGCCCGCTTCTCGGGGTTCAACAGGCAGATTCGGGCCGCGGCCAGCTCGTTGAGCAGCGTCTGCGACTCGGCCGAGTGCTCGCCGGTCTGGTACCGGCGCACGTGGCTCATCTGCCGGTCGGCCGCGGCGTCGATCACGTTCGCGTCGGGCTCGAACAGCTCGATGCCCAACAGCCGGTAGTGGTTGGGCGGCTGGTCCTTGGGTGGAATGCCCAGCCATCGGTAGTACGGATTGAACTCGCCCTGCATAGCATCCGCCCTCCCCGGGTCCCCCATTGCCGCCCTCCATTATCCAGAAAATGGGCGTGGGTGCTACCCCCGGGAGCGGCGGTCGCGGGCGTCGGATCGCCCGGCGGGAAACGCGTTTAGAGTGGGCGACGGCGCCTTGCGTACGTGGCGGCTGCTCTGTGTGAGTCCCCGCCGCCTGGCGTCGAGCGCCGGTTGCGGTGCTACGGCGGGGGTTGCTGCCCGGCGTCCACCGTGCGCTGTTCGACCTTGCGGATCGCCACGGGCAGGGAGCCGGCGCTGAGCACGTCGACCAGGTCGCGGACCTTCCTCTCGTCCCCTAGACGGGTGATCTGTGCCTGGCCGTGTACGGCGCTTCGGATAACAGGAGCGGATTGCAGGAAGTAATCGAGGATGATGCCGAGTTTTCGGGTGACGTTGTGGGCCTCGTCAGGGCAGTTCTCACCCGTCAGCGCGCCGAACAACTGCCCGCCCGCCGAGTTAAGCCGAAAAGAGATGCAAGGATCACCGGTCCACGAGTCGGTGGCGGCCTCGACACGGCTAAGATACGCGCCGGTTACGTCGTATTCGTCGTTGACCACGAGGATTTCCAGGACTTTCCGGTCCCCGATGTCCCGCGTCCGCGATGCCACTTCCTTCTGGTCGATGTAGCTCTCGAAGTTGGCTTCGTGGCCGGCGGCCACCGGCACCCACCAAGCCATGACCTTCGCCTTGTCGTCTTTCAGGTACCGCCCCTCTTCGCGTTTCGCACGCTCGATCAGCTCCTTGTGGTCGTGCGGGTTGGCCAGGATGCGGAACTCGAGCGTGCCGGGGGTGGCCAGCAGGTCGGCAATCCGCTGCATGACCTCGGGCTCCGCACGGAAGATGCTCGCCTCGATCCGCCCGTCGTCGAGTTGCCGCACGCGACCCGACTCGCGCCCGGCCGGGTTGAGGCGCCGGTCCATCGCCGCCAGCAACTTCTGCATCTGCGCGTCGGACGGTTTGTACCCGGGAGGTTCGCTCTCGGCATCGACCTCGTAAACCACGATCATCCCCACCTCGCCCGGGGTCTCCACGCGCCGCTCGACTCGACGCCGTTCCTCCCGCTTTGCCTCGGCGATCAAAGTGAGGATCTCGGGCAGCTTCGCCAGCGCCCCGGGCCGCTTCAGCGCGGCCGTTACCGTTTCGCCTCTTTGCGAAAGGGTCACACCATCGAACGCCTGCTCGATCACCTCGATGACCCAATCGGCCACCCCGGCTGGAAGCCCTTCGGTGATCTCGTCACGCTGCTCGCGGAACGACGTCTTGTTGGCGGCGAGAGCGCCGTCCATCACTTCTTTCAATTCGGCTGCAGAATCGGCGTCGTCGGCCTCGACGACCAACTCGGCCACCGGGTCTCCGCGAAGGTCCACAGTGAGGACGGCGAGGTTGGCCAATTTGGGCCTTTTCAGAAGATCTTCCATTCCCGGCCACGAGTCTATTTCCAGTTCGCGACCGATCCTTTCCAGCGGCACATCCGGCGGCCGAGTGGTGGCGACCATAATCAGGTCATTGTCGGGGTCAATTTGGCGCAGCCGTTCGACGAGCTTGGTGTTCACCTCGCTTGCCAAGAGCATGTTTCTCAGAATCGCCTCGCAGTCTGCGGGCCCTTCGAGAAGTGAGTACACCATCGTTCGCTCGTCGGCAAGATGCACTGCGGCGTCGAGCCATCGCCTACGATCCTGTTCTTGCTCTCCCGGAGGGCTTTGCGCGCCAAGCCATCCTGCGTGATATTTCTTTCCCGCGACGGTCCGTTCCTCGACGAAACCGAGGCAAGGGAAGTTCTTACCCAAGAGTTCCTCGCCGGCGATTGGTTCCGCAAACCGGATGATCTCTCCGTGGCCCGAAAAGAAACTATCATCCAACAGATCTCTGACAGTTCGGTCCAAGATGTCTAACGTGACGCTCTCTTGCTCCTTGCGTGGGTCAATCATCGATTCCCTCAACAGCTCTTGGATCACATCCTCCGAGATCTCCTTTGCCAACGGCGAGTCAGCGATCCGCTTGGGGTGTATGATCAGAGCGCAGAAGCAGTCTTCGGGAATGAAGGAAACGTCGAGAGTCTTCTTCTCAGATTCCGCGCTGTGCGCAACCGGCGCCGGCTCCTTCAGGCCCGGCGACGCCCCGGCGCCCCCGTCCGACGGGGGGGGCGGCTGTTGCTCCTCCGACGTCCGGCAGCCGGAGAGCACGAACAGGCCAACCAGCAGCGCGCTCGGCACGATCCGGGTCTTCAGCGGTCTCATGGCGTTCCCCTTTGGCGAAGGGTTGGAGAGTCGTCGTTTACCCGGGTGCGGACCCCGAATGGGAACGGACGATGTCCTCCGGATTCCAGTGACTCGCCCGAGCGGCCCGATGTCCCGACCGTCGGCAGCGAGGTCGGGGCCAATGCACGAAAGACCGGTCGTCTCACGACCCACCCCCTTCTGACGAGAAACCGGGGGTCATGCCGGTGAGTATATCGCGCTGGATCGACGACGAGAATTCCCGCAAGCAGCGGGCAGCACGTCGTCTTTCTGAGTGACCATGCGGTCCGGGAGAAAGGGCAACGGGGCCGATTTGCCTTCATCGGCCCGAGGGGTGCTTTGCACAAATTGGCCCCGTCCCTTTTCGTTGCCGAGAGCCTACTGCGGCTCCCGGGCGGGCAGCTCGACGGGCGGTGGGCCGGCGTTCGGCGGACGACGCTGGCCGAAGCCGGGGCCGCCGGGCCGCCGTGGGCCGCCTTCACGCGGCGGCCTGCCCTGCGGTGGGCCGCCCGGCCGCCCTTGCGGTCGGGCGAACGGCCGCTGCTCGACCGGCTCGTCGGATACCTCCACGTCCTGGCCCCGCAGGTGCCGGTCGAAGAAGAGGTTCACGCGGCGGATGACCTCCGGGCCGCCCACGCCGTGGCCGCCCCCCTTGACCGTCAACAGCGTGACGTCGACACCCGCCTTCTTCAGCGCGTCGCGGAACATCTCGGCCTGTTCGTAGGGGACGATCGGGTCCGCGTCGCCGTGGACCAGCAGGAACGGCGGGTCGTCGTCCGTGGCGTAGGTGATCGGCGATGCCTGCCGGGCCAGGTCCTCGTGCTCCTCGATCTTGCCGCCCAGGAGCTGATCGACCGCGCTGGGGCGCCGGCCGCCCTCGAACTCCTTGGGGGCGCGGAAGTTGGCCGGGCCGCAGAAGGCCACCACGCAGCTCACGCGGCTCGACTCGTCGGGCGAGCCGCACTCCCCCTCCAGCTCTGTAACGTCGCCGGAGGCCCCGAGCATGTTGACCAGGTGCCCGCCGGCCGAGCCGCCCCAGACGCCGATGCGGTTCGGGTCGGCGCCGAGCTTCTCGGCGTTGGCCCGGACCCAGCGGATGGCGGCCTTGCAGTCGTGGATCTGCGCCGGCCAGGTGGCCTCGCCCGAGAGCCGGTAGCCGACCGAAACGCCCACGTACTCGCCCGTGGCCACCAGCGGCGCGAGCCGGCCGGTTCCACCGCGCTTGTCGCCCGCGCGCCAGCCGCCGCCATGGATGAAAACCACCACGGGCAGGGCCGCGCTTTTGGGTTCCTTGGGCTTGATCACGTCGAGCTTCAAGGGCCGCTCGCCCGCCTTGCCGTACTCGACATCCTGCTCGATCTCGACCTTCTCCCGCACCATCCCGGGCCCGGGGCCGCCGAACCCGCCGGGGCGCTCGCCACGGGGACCGCCGGGCCGGGCGCCGGGGCCCCGCCCGCGCTGCTGCCACCGCTCGCGCAGCCACGCGGGCACCTCCAGCTTGCCGTCGCGGACGTCCTGCTGGACGGCCCGGCGTTCCTCGGGGCCGAGCTGCCCGTCGCCGTCCTTGTCGTACTTTTCCAGCAGACGCTGCTTCATCCGCCCCGGCCGGTCGGCCGGACCCTCGGGCGCCTGGCCCCAAGCGTCCGCCGCAAAGGCCGTCACCCATAGACCCAACACACAGACCGTACACCAACTGCGCGTGGACATCACGTTCTCCTTCCACGAGTTCTCGGAAGAGCCGGCGAATCGGCGGTTTCGCGGATACCTTACTCCATACAACCCCGAGAAGGCAAGGAGGTTCCGCCGCCGGCATCGTCGAGTACCACCTCCGCAGGAATTGCTCCGCTCACGAATCGAACCGCAAGTCCTGGCTGCAAGAGTACCAACGAGCTAGACTGGAACCCTTGCCGTGGAATTGGGCAATCCGTCGCACAGAAGAGGTGTGAGACTGAAAGCCGACGTTCTGAAGGAGACGACAAGATGACCACCACTCGCTTCACCAAGGCGGCTCTGCTGGCAATCGCCCTGGCCGGTTCCGGCCTTGCGGCGCGGGCCGCCGAGAAGGACGACCCGTTCACCGCGCCCCGCAGCAAGCCGCCGGCGGTACCGAAGGAGTTCGCCTTCGTGTTCGCCATGCCCTACGGCCAGGCCGACGAATTTCCGCGCGAGCCGGAGGAGTTCGAGCGGATGCTCACGCTGCTCAAAGGGGCCGGGTTCAACACGGTCTATTGCCCGTATACCGACTGGCGGCACGAGCTGCTGAAGAAGCACGGCATGAAGATGATGGTCGACGTGCTGGCCTGGAAGCCGCCGGTCGAGACCGACATCCGGCGCAGCGACGAGCAGCGAAAGCGGGTCGAGGAGATCTGCAAGGAGTGTCGCGGTAGCGAGGCGATCTGGGGATACAACCTGTGGAACGAGCGGCTCGACTGGTTCGGCGACTTCGAGAAGCTGGACCTCTACCTACGAATGCTCCGCACCTGGGACCCCACGCACCCGGTGTGGGTCGGCACGTACCGCTACCTCTACTGCGAGCACTATCCCACCTCGCCGGGCGTGGTCGCCTGGTACGACTACCACTGGGCCCGCGGCATGCCGTGGAACTTCGCCATGCTGAAGTTCTATCGCGGCATCGCCAAGAAGCGCAACAGCGCCATGGGCAAGTGGCTCTTGATCCACGACTACAACCGCAACCTCTACACGCTGAACACGTCGATCGCGTTTGGGGTGAAAACGGTGATCTGGTTCATCGGCGGGCCCTACGCCGCGCGCGAGCCGGACCTCAGCAAGCGGTGGCACGAAGACATGCACTTAGTCCGCATCGGCCGGCACGTGCAGGCGCTGTATCCGTTGATCGGCGAGATGGGCCCGGCCGTGGAGGTCTTCTCGACGCCGACCCTCCGCACCGCCGAAAACCGCGACAAGCCGCTCGACGTGCCCGAGAAGCTCACGCCGTTTCCCGAAGACCACTGGCTCGAAGTCAAGCAGGGCGAGGTGGTGTGCGGCTTCTTCAAGCTTCCGGACAAGTCGCAGGTGGTCTACGTCGCCAACCACAACGCCTATGCGTGGCAGGGCGTGGTGATGGCGCTGAAGCAAGACAAGGGCAAGCCGCGCGTCGTGTCGCTTTTCGATCGCGAAAAAGGGGACTGGGCCGAGCCGGAGCACGTCGAGGCGATCAACTTCGCCATCCCCCCGGCCGACGCGGCGGTGCTCCGCTTCGCCGACGTCTCACCCGAAGAAGCCCGCAAAGCCGCCGCCGACCCGCAAAAGCCGCCGGCGGGCTGGAGCCCGGCGGGGCACTTCGAGCGGATCGCCAAGCTGCTCCGAGAGGGCGACGGCCTGGCTGGCGGAAAACAGCCATACGCCGTCTACAGCACGCCGACGCTTCGGACCGCCGAGAACCGCGACAAACCACCGGGCCTGCCCCAAGGCACCGAGGCCTTTCCGGACGACTTCTGGCTCACGGTCAAGCAGGGCGAAGTGCTCTGCGCCCTGTTCAAGCTCAAAGACGGCAGCGACGTGGCGTGCTTCGCAAACCACAACGGCTGCGCCTGGCAAGGCGGGCTGATCGTTCCCAAGCAGGAAGAGAAGAATCCGACCATGATCTGGGAACTCGACCAGTCCGCGGGCGAGTGGGCCGAGCTGGGCACCTGGAACGACGTGAACTTCCCGCTCGAGCCGGCCGGAAGCGCCGTGTTCCGGTTCAAGCGGGTGCAGGCGAAGTGATGGGATGCCGGAGCGTTGGAGTCACTGTTCGGTCGTCGCTGTGCTGCGAAAGTCAAGCCGGCTCCAGGCGGCGTCGGCGCTAATCGTGTCGCGGCGCTCGCGGCCGACCACGTCGATCTCGATTCGGCGGTCCGTTTCGTGCCACGCTACCGCACGGACCTCGGGCAGTGCGTCGCCGGAGAGCGGTTCTAGCACGGCGGCGAACCGCGTCCCCCGGCCGCGGCGCGTGACCCGAACCAACGGAACCCGATCGAGCACCGACGCGCCCACGCCGTCGCCTACGAGCACGTCGGTTTTCGGGGCCGCGTCGAGCGTCAGGGCCGTGGTGACTCCCTCGCTCGCGAAGGCCACGCGGACCGCACCGTCGGTCGTGCCGGCCCGGCCGTTCTCCACGTACTTCATTCCGCGAAACTCGTCCTCGGCGCCGGCGCCGGGTTGCTTTGCCGCGTCGCACTGAGCGAGCTTGCCGCGGCTGTGATAGAACCAGTCGAAGCGGTGCTCCGCGTCGGCCTTCAGGTCGTCGAAGACCAGCAAGTAACCGGGGGTTTGCAGCAGCAGCCGGGTGTGCACCACGCCCTCATACGCGCCGGAGCATTGGGCGACGACGAGCGCCCGGCCCGCGTCGGCGTCGAAATGCAGGAGGCGCCCCGACGCGGGGGCCTGGGACTTACGGTCGACGACCACCGTGTTGTGGGCGAGCGTGGCCTTGTACCACTCGCGGTGGATCGGCAGGCGATATGCCTGGCTTCGTGCCCTGCCGGGATCGACGCCCAGCTCTTCGCCGCACCCGTAGAGCACGAAGCTGAGCTTGTCGAAATGCCCGTGAAACCCGCCGTAGGGCCCGAAGGTCATCACCGAGACGAGCCCTTTGGGTCCGCCGGTCCTCAGCACGGCGTGTCCGGCCGCGGGGAAGAGCTTCGACTCCGCGGCCGGGGGCTCCGGCTCTTCGCCGACGGCCCGGCCGAGCATCACCGAATCCCAGGTCGGCGAGTTGGGCAGCCAGGGCACCATGGCCGGGTCGCGGTAGGCGTGGAAGGCGAACTCCAGCGAGCGGGCGACGCGCCCGACGCTCGTGCTCACGTCGTCGCCGAAACGGGGCAGGTGCCCGTCGGGCATCACGTAATCGACCGGCACGGTGAACATCCGCTTCAGGCGCGGGTGCCCCCAGAGGTCGACGCCGAGCCGCCGCGCGGACTCGACGATCTCGGTCAGGGCCCGGAGCGTGTAGAAGTGGTATCCCCAACTGTTTTCGTACCACATGCCGTCTTCGGATACCGAGACCTGCATCTGGTGGACGAAGCCGTTGCCCGGGTCGGCGATGGCCCGCTCGACCCACTCCTTGGAGCCCAGCACGGCCCCGGCATTGAGCATGGCGGCGTTGTGCCACGTTTGCCAGTTGCTCTTGCCGGCGCGGTTCTTGGCGATGTTTTCGAGCATCGGCCTCAGCAGGCCGTCGCGGATCGTTTGGCTCTCCTCCTTGGACAGCACGCCGCTCGTGCAGACCAGGTCGTAGGCCGGGGCGATGTAAGAAGCCATGGCACCGGCTTCGGTGAGCGTCTGCTCGAAGAGGTGGCCGCCGGAGCGGACGTGCCAGCTCCCGCCGCTGCGGCTGGCCGAGTGGTAGGGGTATTCGCGGTACCGCGCCGCGTAGCCGAGCAGCACGTCGGCCGCGAACCGGGCGTATCGCTCGTCGCCCGTCAAGGCGAAGGCCCAGGCCGCCGAGCGCATGGCCGCGAGATTCCTGTGGTGCGTCCGGGCAAAGAGCACGTCGTCGTAAGGCTCGCCGGAGTAAACCTTCTTGCACGAGGGGCACTCATGGTGCGTCGCGTCGATCGTCTTTAGCGCCAACTGGCAGGCGTCGCACTGGTACCACTGGTTGTGCTGCCCGCCGCGCGGGGGAAACTCGACCGGCTGCTCGAGCGCGGCGTCGGCCTCGCGAACCGTGCCGGCGACGGCCTCCCGGGCCGGGCGATTGTCGCCCCGATAGGCCGCCCGGAGCCGATCCAGCTCGGCCGGGGTCGCCGCGATCCGCGGATGGGGAAGCTCGGCGATGTCGGGCACCGCGGGACAGGACCATTCGCCCGGCGCTCCGAGCGAAGCCAGGACGATCCACGTCGAAAGAAGGGATGCGGAACACACGGCGTGTACTCCGTTTCTTGGGTGCGGCGGGAGGAAACGCCCGGCAGGCGGGAACGCTTTGCAGGGAGGCGACGCGAGACCGAGTTTGAACGATCGCAGGACACAAAACAAGGGGCAAGTCAGTCTTTCTCGGAACATGGGGCCCACACTTGCGGGCCGGGCCGCCGCGCCGTAGCATGGCACACAACCGGGAGGAAAAAGGGGACGCCCGCCAACTGGCTCCCGCAACTCGCTAGTACCGGACACTCGGCCAGTCCGCACCCGGTGGATGCTACCTGGTGATGTTGTGTCCTCCACCGGAAGTATTGGCATAGCGATATGACCGATCCCAAACCCCAACGCCGCCGATACCAGTTCAGCTTACGGACGCTGCCGGTGTTCGTGTTGCTGGTTGCCATCGGCATGAGTTGGTTTGCCGTGAAGATGAACGAGGCGAGGAAGCAACGGGAAGCGGTGGAGGCGATTGTGGCGGCGGGTGGATGGGTGGACTACGATCACCAGTTGGGTGAGGACGGGGCGGACCTCTGCGCGTTAGGCCGCCGGGGTACGTGAAGTCGGTGTATCGCACCCTATCGCACCGATGTACGCAAGGGGTCGCCCCGCAGCGGAGGCAACCGATCCTTCGGATGGGGGGAGGGTCTGTCGCCGAGACTGTTCTGTTCGCGGACCAATCTCAGCAGAGTCGCGAGGCGGCGGACTGGCGGAACCCGAAAGACAGGACCAACAGGCTATTCGGGGCTCGCCTTTTCGCCAAAGGATGACTTGCTCGTCACGGTGAACAAATGGCAGCAGTTTTCCAGCGCCGTTGGCTGGCCTCAACGAGTCAAGACAACACGGTGCGAGCTTGGAACGTCGATGATGGCGAGGAGATGTTGCGTTTCCGCGCCCCCGTCGTCTCCGGCCGCGTGCTCCCCCTTGCCGACGGGGAACGATTCCTCACGATGGGCCGAGGACTTGATGGCGTTGTCCTTTGGGACGTGCTCGCCAAGCAAGGTTGCGAGGTCGAGTCGCTGCGGGATGTGGCCGGTTTGCTGCCCGACGGGACGGTCTTGGGGTCCAGCAACAGCGAACCCCGGCGGCTGGTCGCGTGGAACCCTCGGACCGGGGCCTGCCGCACGCTCTGGGAAGAACTGTTCGCTTCCCCGATTGCCGTCTCGGCGGACGGTCGCCTCGTGGCCACGTGGGAGTCCCACGGATTCGTAGAAAGCCGTTGCCAAGAGACGCATCAAGTGCGAGTCTGGGACGTGGCCACGCGAAGAGAGTTGGCTTCTCCCGGCAAATGCTGGTGGCCGAAGGCGGCGGAGTTTGCTCCCGACGGCAAGTCCCTGTTGGCCGTTTCCCAATCCGGAAGCCTAGTGCGAGTGGTATTGGACATACCCAAATGAGCGTCTCCTCCCCGATGTTGCCCGTCAGCAGCGCCGGGTGTGCGAACGGTTCGCACACCCCGCTAGCCGCTGCGCTGCTGGCAGCATTGGCCGCGGCGTGCTGCGCCGCGCCGGCAGCCGGTGCAGACCCGGGCGGCCACCGCTGGGCGATTGTCGCCACGCCCGACGTGCAGCAGACCGGGCTCGTCGACCTGCTCACCGTTGAGCTGTCGAAGCTCGATGGCGTGGAATTGGTCGAACGTGCACAACTCGACGCTGCCATGAAGGAACTCGAGCTGACGGCGCTGTTCGGCGCCGGGGCGGCCGGAGGGCGGCTGAAGCTGGGGCGCGTGCTGGGTGCCGACGTGCTGGTCCTGCTGTCGCGCAAAACGAGCCGCCTTGAAGCGCCGGCCGAGTCGAAGCAGTTCCTACAAGCCGTCCTCTGCGATTGCACCTGCGGTGCCCGGCTGCGAGTGGAGCATCTGCCCGAGGAAGGCGACCCGGCGCCACTCGCCGAGAAGATCGCGGGCGTCGTGCAGCAGGTGAGGAGGCAATTCAAGCATGGGCTGCGTGCCGTGATCGGCGTGCCTCCGTTCGTGTCGCGCAACCTGACCCACGATTTTGACCGCCTGCAAACCGGCTACGCCGAGGTCGTCGAGGCCGCTTTGAGCTCGCACCCGGGCGTGGCGGTCGTCGAGATCGAGGAGGCCCGGGCCGTCGCCGCGGAGTTGCAGCGGACCGGGGCCGACTTGAAACAACGGCCCGTGCCGGTCTGCGTCGAGGGCCAATTCAAGATGTCGACGCTGAAGATGGAGCCGGACACGCAGGTCCATCTTGCGATTCGGGTGACCGACGGCGGTGTCCTGGAGCGGCACGCCCGGGCGGGCCCTCTCTCGCCGCAGCAGGCCGTGGACTTCCTCAGCGGCAGCATGGCCCGCGGCGTGTTGCGGATCGTGCTGAACGAGCCGTGCCAGGGCCTCTCGGCCGACGACCAGTTCCGGCTGCTCACGGCCCGGGCCGACACGTTTGCCGCCTTGGGCGATTGGCGCCGGTCGACCGATCTCCGCGAGGCCGCGCTGCTGCTCAAACCGGACGACGCCGAGCAGGCGCTTCGTTCGGTTGCCGAGATGCTCCTTCTCTTGATGCCCCCGACCAACGATACGTCATTCCAGTTCAAAGGGACCGGCCACGCCCGCTCCGCGGCCGACCAGCGCGACTGCCAGGCTCGTTGGGGGGCGATGCTGGGCCACGTCGAGTCGGTCATCGGCCACCGGCAGGTCAACCCGCGCGAGGCGCACCTGCTGGTTTGCCTGGCCCGCCAATCGGCGGATCACCTGGCGGGCGTCGGCCCCGAACCCTGGCGAAAAGAGGATTGGCGGGAGTTCCAACAGATCGGCGATCTGTGGCGGCAGCCGAAACCCCCGGAAGTGCGCCAGCGGCTCGACCAGTTTTTCCGGCAGGTGTACCCGATGTTTCCGCGCCTCGATCCGGCGATCGGCTCGGGCACCATCCGTGAGCTGATCGCGCCGGCGATCCTGGCGGGATACCACAAGGGCGACGACTCCGCCGAGGTCAGCGCAGAGTGCCGCAAGGAAATGTCGGCCGCGGACCAATATGCCCTATGGTCGGGGGCCATGTTGTGGAACGTCCATGCCGCGGCGGCGACGTCGTTTTCCACGTACGGGACCCGCGAGGACCGACCGCTCAGCGACGGATACCTCAGAGGCGGACGGCACTACGACACGCGATACTACTACGACACGGTCTTCTGGCTGTTGACGAACGTCGAGCTGCGGCCCTTCTCGATCCATCCTTTCCGCAACGCCAAGGCGCTGGCCCCGGACTATCGGCTTCGGATCGCGGGCTGCCCCGTGGTTTCCGCGCCGGCACCCGAGGGTAGCCCCATCCCGCGGCCGCCGCAGGAGGAGGGGGAGCGTGTCGAACAGTTCCTCGTCGCTTTGGAGGGGACGGGCCGACCCGATCTGGTGTTTCTAGCCGGGAGCATGCGACTCCTCTACGCCGATGAGCAGTTTCGCCGCGATGTGACACGCTTTCGCCGCGAGCACGGAGAGCGGGAGCCGTTTTCGTCGGAGATTTCGGCACGGTTCGAGGGGATCGACAAGCGGCTCTCCGACCTTTCCGATTTGGTCAAAGCCAACGGGTACGAGAGTTCGCAGCCGCCGCCTTTCTGGGACCCCGTCGCGGGTCTGGAAGCCTGTCGCAGCGGACTGGTCGGCTATCGCGAGTTCGCTCGACTCAAAGTCGCAACGGGACGCAAGCCGAAAGACCGGCGCCCCCAGCTCAGCTTCGCTCCCGACCGTCTGGAAACCGAACCATTCGACGTGGCCTTCGAGCCGATCGAGGGCATCCACGGACAGTACGGGAGCCTGGTCAACTGCGGGACCTGGGACGTGCTTTACCATCCGACCATCAGCAGCAAGAACCTCCTGGTCATCCGGGAGAAGGACCTCGCCGAAGAGCTGTTCGCCGTGCAGCCGGGGGATTGTGTCCTCAACGCCGCCTTTGACGGCCGCGGCCTATGGCTGGCAACCCGGAACAACGGCATCCGCGTGCTCGACGCGCACGGCCGGACCCTGGCGTCTTGGACCTCGGAGGACGGGCTGCCGGAGTACGAAAATCGGCTGACTGTGTATCCGTGGGAGCCCGGGCGGTGCCTGGTGATTGGTTTGTACGGGGCAGAGGGATCGGCCAATCCCCGGACGTGGTTTGCGGTGCTCGAGCATCGCGAGGGCGGCCCACAGCCGATTCGCATCTTTCACACGGCGACCAAGGTAGCGGACGACGCTGACACGGCCGATCAGGGCTTCGTACCGATGTGGATAGCCCCCTGGCGCCAATCCAACGCCCCGGAGAAACCGCTGCTGCTGGTCGGCCGCTCCAACGGGACGCCGAAACGGATTCCCGACCAGTGGCAACGTCGCCCGCTGATCGTCGACCTCCAGACGCTTGACATCGCCGTCTCGCCGGGGCGTTTTCCCGCCGTGAACCCGAAGGCGCAAACTCAAGAATTCGCGGTGATCGACGGTCCCCGGATCCTCATTCCCGCCGGCAGATGGTTCTATGTGGTCCGGCCGCCTTCCGAAGGAAGCGACCGCTGGACGTGGCGATGCGACCCACCCGGCGAAGAGCGTTATCACCACTATCCCATTTCAAGTGTCTCCGTGTTCGCGTGGCAGGGCCGCTTGATCAGCCGGGGGGTGGGGACCTGGTGGTCGTTTGACGGGAAGACTGGCGCTCCGCAATCGTTGGCCCCGAGCCCGGGGAGCCCCGCGTTTCCTATCGGCGTCTCGGCCCATTACGGGCTGGTCGCCATCCGGGACGGCCGACTGCACCGCGTAAGAATCGGCCCGGGACTATCCGAAACCGAGCGGACCGATCAAGTGTACTCGCACGTGCCGGCGCAACTTCGCCAAGGCCACGCGGCCGCCGTTCAGGCAATCCGCGAACTGGGTGGTTCTGTCGGCCGTGTCTATCCCAGTCAGTACGAAAACTCCCACGGAGCCTACTTGGGCGCTCTGCTCGACAAGAACTGGAGGGGCGGCGACAAAGGACTTGCCCACTTGCGGGACCTTCACGATCTGCGATTCCTGTACCTGGTCGAATGCCCGGTCACCGGCGCCGCCGTGGACTCCATCGGCCAGTGCAAGACGCTCGAAAGCCTCGTGCTTTACGAGACGGGCATTACCGACGCCGACCTCGCCCCGCTTGCCAAGCTCGATACGCTCCGCCGGCTCCGTCTGGAGGGGACCACCGGCGGCAAGGAATTCACCGATGCGGCCTTGCAAGAGCTGACGCACCTGCGACTCGAAAAACTCGTGCTCTACGGCAAGGGTTTTACGCTCAAGTCGCTCGAAGTTCTCGCCGAGATGCCGGCGCTGAAACAACTCTACTTGTACGACGCGGCCATCCCGCTCGACCGGATCAAGCCGTGGAAGGAAAAGAAAAAGCTCGAAGTGTTTTGCTCTTTCGACTGAGCTTTGCAGTCCAGGACGAATTTGCCTGTCGGGATGACTCGACTCCCGGGCGGCGCCGTGGACGAAGCCAAGGCCATCGCCGCCGAACGCGATCTGGCGGGGGTCGAGCAGAAGGGCCGCCCAGTACCCGTGTTCATCGAGGGCGAGTTTCAGCGTTCGGCAGCCTTGCGCGAGGCGGCGATGCTGCTGAAGCCCGACGCCGACGAGCAGCGCATCCGGCTCGTTCGCGAATACACGCGACGCAACAGTCGGCTCGTAGAATTCGGCGCCTCGCCGAAAGGCGCGCGGCAAAGTCAAGACGATCCTTTCTGGATGTCGGTGGTCACGCGGGTCGTCAGCGACTGGAAGCGTTCGCTCCAGCATTGCGAGTACCTGATCCGCAACCGGCGGCTCTGCCGCGAAGAGGCCACGGACCTGACCTACAACGCCATCCGTGGTATCACTGGCGTCCGCATCGTCTACAGCAAGCCGCTGGACGAGTGCGAGACGATCAAGAAGAATTTCCTGCGCCAGGTCTTCGTTCGCATTGCCTCCCTGGACCCGGCGGCCAAGGTAGGACGGCGCCGGCTCACCGGCGCATTGGACGTGTACCACTTCCTCTTCGACAGCGCGCTGATGCGCTGCAACGGCAACTACTACAACGCCGACGATCTGGACCCGATCGCCGATTTGCTGCTTAACCGCCTCCCCGATTCGATGTGGCCGAGCTACAAGCTCAACTCCTTCTTGCGCGGAATCGGTGCCCGGATGGGCCGGGAGACTGAGCATCAGTACTTCCGTTTCACGGAGGAGCAATACCCGGCGTTCCTGGACCGCCTCGCGGCCACCGCCGGGCCTTCTTCTCTGCGCGGACTCAGCCTAGCACCTTGGCGAAGAGGTTCTCTTTGACCAAGGCCCCTGCCGCCAAAAGACCCGACATCATCACGCCCAGGATGCCGTGGCCCGTGCGGCAGCTTGCGCCACAGAGGTATAGGCCCTTCACGTCGGTCTTGGCCGCGGCACGGCGCAGGGCCATCTGGCCGGGGGTGGCGGCAATCCCGTACGACGTCCCGCCGGTGGCGCCCGTGTAGCGCGCGTGCGTCAGCGGGGTGGCGACTTCCTGGAACGCGATCTGCCGGTCGATGTCGGGAAAGAGCCGCCCGGCCGACTCGATCAGGCGCCGGGCGAACTCCTCCTTCTTCTCGCGATAGCGGGGGCTTTGGCGATAGGCCCCGCCGGCGAGGTCCGCTTCGCTGACGCCCCATGCCTCGGGCTGCGACGGGGCGATCGACATGAGTTGCACGTTGCTGGCTCCGGCGGGAGCGGCCCTCCGGTTCGTCGGGTCCTTCAATGAGGCGATGGAGATATAGACCGAGGGCCGCTCGGGGAACTCGCCCCGGGCCACTGCCGCGTAGTCGGCTTCCCAGTCGTAGCCGCTGTAGATGCAGTAGTTGGTCCGCGGGAAGCCCTCGTTGCCCAGGTCGCGCCTCAGTCCCAGAAACACGGTCCCCACGGCAGGAGTCATTTCGTACTGATCGACGCGCGACGTTGTCTTTTCCCGAAAGTGCTCCGGGCCAACTAGGTCTCGAACCGTGCGCTTCAGGTCGGCGTTGGAGATCACCGCGTCGGCCGAGACGGTGTGCCGGCCCACGTGCTGGCTTACGAACTCGACGCCGCGCACCCGGCCCCCCTCGACCAGGATTCGTTCGGCGCGGGCCCCCAGGAGGATCGTGCCCCCGTGCCGTTCGATCGACGCGGCCAGGGCGTCGGAGATCACTTGGCCGCCCCCCTTGGGGAAGTACGCCCCGTCGAGGTAATGGACCGCGATGCCGGCAGTCATCAGGACCGAAACCTTGCTGTTGGGCATGGCGTAGTCGAAGTGCTGTCCCGAGAGGACGGCGCGGAGCCTGGGGTCCTTGGTGCAGGTATCGAGGAACTCGTCCAGGGTGGCGTTGGCCCAGCGCCACAAGAGCCCGCACCGCGGCAGGGCCAGCAGGAGCTTCCAGAACCTGCCGCCCGTGTCCATGAACCGCTCTAGCTGCTTAAGCAGCCGGCAATAGCGCTCGATGCCTCGGCGCTCGCCGGGGAATTGGGCGCAGAGGCGCTGGCGAAAGCGATCCAGCCCCTTGGGCACCCGGAACTCGAAGTCGGGGAAGATGAATGTGTCGAAGCCGTCGGCGTCCATCTCCTCGAACTCGACCCCCTCGGCACCGGCGGCGACGAGGATCTTGGGGATCATGCCGTCGGGCCGGCAGCTTCCGAGGTAGTGCAACCCCACGTCGAACTCATAGCGTCCCCGCCGAAAGACCGTGGCGCTGCCGCCGGCCACCGTGTGCTTGTCCAGGACCAGCACGCGCCGGCCGCGCTTGGCCAGCAGTGCCGCGGCGGTCAACCCGCCGGTGCCCGCCCCCACCACGACCACGTCGAAGGGGCGGTTGTCGAACTGGTGGAGTCGATCGTTCACGTGGGGCTCCTCTGGGTCCGGTGTTTCGGGGACTCCCGGCCGGCCGCTTGCTTCGCAGGCGGTGCTCAGTTGTCCGTGAACAGTGCCTCTTCGGCCCTCTGGGATTGTTGCACGGAAAACTCCGCAGTGATCCGCTCGCCCGGGTAGAGCGATTGGCTGCAAGCGGTCACCTCGCAGAGGACCTCCACGGTGCGGGTATCGATCCGTGCGCTAGTATCCGGGTTGAAGAGCCGCTTGGGCCCGAACGCGGGAATCACCCGGCGGACGACCAGCCGCCCGACGTGCCGCGAGCTGCCCCGCGTGCGGAAGGCCCCCGGTGCATTCGCGGTCAAACGGTGGGCGTCGGCCTCGTTGACCTCCAGGCGGATGCGAAGCCGGCGCGTGTCGGCAATCCGCACCACGGGCATCGGCGCCCCCGAGGGCACGCCGTCTCCCGTGTGAAGATACACCCGCAGCACGACGCCCGAAATCGGGGCCACCACCCGGCGGTAGCCGTAGCTGGTCCGGGCCGCTTCGAGCTGCTTTCGGGCAACGGCCACGGCGGCCCTGGCCGCTGCCACGTCCTCGTCCAGCGGGCCGCGGCGCAGGGCTTCGCAACGGCTCCGCGCCGCCTCGTACTGTTTCTCCAATGCCTGAAGCCTAAACTCCGCCTCCTGCACGTAGGGGGGCTTCTCACCGGCATGGGCGTCTGGGCCGGCCGCTTGCCCGGGAGCCGCCGCACCGCCCTCCTCTGCCGGCGGGGCCGCGTGCTCCGTTTGCCCGCCGCATTGGCTACGCATCCATCGGAGCTTCGCGCGCTGGCTCTCCACGAGCGCGCGGGCCGACTCCGCCTCGCGGGCGGCAGCCTCGATTTCCTCCTCACCCGTGCCGGCCAGCACACGATCGAGTCGTGCCTCGACGAGCGAAAGGTTCGCCTCGGCCACGGCCACGGTGGCGGCCTCGCGCCGGGCGTCGATCACGGCCAGCAAGTCCCCCTTCTCGACCTCGTCTCCCTCGGCGACCCGCATTTCAGTCAGTTCGCCGGAGAGCTGGGCCACCACGTCGACCTGGCCGCCGACGGCCTCCACCCGGCCCGTGCAAACGATTCGTGGGACCGGTGGCGTGGCCCCGGCCCGGGCTTCCGCCTCATGCGCAGTGCCGTTGGACGTCAGCTTCCACGTGACGCCGACACCGGCCGCGGCAGCGATCACCAGCGCGGCCGTCATCATCTTCAAGGCTCGCAGTGACTTGTTCATGGATCGTACCCTCCTTTAAGGTCAGGATGCGGTCGGCGATCCGCGTCAGCCTCGGATCGTGCGTGGCCAGCAGGACCGCGGCGTTGGTTTGGCGGGCCGCTGCCAGGAGCAGCTCGCTTACGGTGTGCGCGCTGTTGGAGTCGAGTTGCGAGGTGGGCTCGTCGGCCAGCAGCACGTCGGGCCGCCCGACGAGCCCCCGGGCGATGGCGACGCGCTGCTTCTCGCCGCCGCTGAGCTGCCCGGGCCGTTTTTGTGCCTTGGTGCCCAGCCCGAGGGTCGCGAGCATCGAGGTGATGCGGCCGCGGTCGACCGGCTGGCGCCGAAGGCGCAGCCCCAGGGCGACGTTATCGTACGCACTCAGGGCGTCGACGAGCTGGAAGTTCTGGAACACGAACCCCAGGTGCCGGCGCCGGGCCGCGAGGCGCCGGGCCTCGTCGGCGGTGCTCAGATCCTCTCCGGCCACGACGACCCGGCCGGAGGTCGGCCGGCTGAGGCACCCGGCGATCTGTAGCAGGGTAGTCTTGCCCGAGCCCGACGGGCCCACGAGGACCGCGATCTCGCCGCGGTGGACGTCGAGGCGAACTCCCCGGAGCACCTCGATCGTGCCCATCGGCTCGCGGTACTCCTTGCGCACGTCGGTAAGCTGCAGAACGATTCGGTCGGCTATCCGGATCATGATCGAAACGCCTCCGCCGGATCGGTGGTTGCCAGTTTGCGAATGGACAACAGCGCCCCCAAGGCCGAACAGACGAACGTTACGCCCACGCCCATGGCGATAAGCGGCGGCGTGATCACTACCGAGACGGTCGAGTCGGACAGGGCCCAAACCGTAACGTAGAGCCCGGCTCCGGCCACGACGCAGCCGGCCAGCATCACGCCGACGACCTGGTAGACGAGGACGGTGACGATTTCACGGGTCGAGGCCCCCAGCGCCCGCAGGCCGGCGAACACGGGGATCTTCTCCACCGTGGAGATGTAGAAGGTGGACATCACGATGAGGAAGCCCACCAGCACCGCCAACACCGCCGAAAGCAAGAGCACCAAGCCGATGCCCGTGTTGGTCTCCCAGTAGTCGGCGGCCAGCTCGCGGAAGGATTGCTTGAGCAGGACGTCGTATTCGGGCAGGTCGCGCTCAAGCCCGGCGCGGACTCGCTCTACGTCGGCCCCCGGCCGGCACTTGCACGCGATGTAGGTCACCTGCGTAGATGGCAGCCGGAGGAACGCCCGGGCGTTGTCCAGGTCGGTCAGCACGAAACCGGCCGTGTTGAACAAGTGGACGTCGTCCACGAAGCCGACGACCTTGACGCGGCGCCCGAAAATCTCGGCCCCTTCGTCGCCGGGCGCGTCGATGCCCAGCTTGCCACGGTCCTTGCGGGCAATGAGCACGTGGCCCTCGGGGCGGAGCAGGCTGCCGGGATCGGGATGGTCGATCGCAAAACGGATCGCCGGCGGCGACTCGAAATCCAGCCCCACCACCTGCACCATGTCCTTGCCGCCGCTGCCGGGGATGCGCCAAGCGGCGTAGCCGCAGATCAGGCGCGAGCAGCGGGCGATGTCCGGGTGGGCCTCGAGCTTCCAGTAGGGAAGGTCGTCGATGTGGTCCCAGCCGTCGAAGGTCACCTGCCCCTTGGGAACGATCCACAGATCGGCGTCGATCGAATCGAGGATCACCGTGATGTCTCGCTTGTAGCCCAGGTAGAACCCGGATTGCAGCAGCACCAGGAACAGGGCCAGCGTCACGCCCACCACGGCGCCCAGGAACTTCTCCTTCTCGTGGATCATGATTCTCAGAGCGGTTCGCAGTAACATGGTCGTGTTCCCGTCACGGGGTGCAAGCCTCTTCCGCAGTTGGAGTCCAGCCTTCAGGCTGTCGCCCCGTTGGAGTCCAGCCTTCAGGCTGCTCGGAAGACAGGCTGAAGCCTGTACTCCAACTCTCGCTTCGGTCGGGTTCCGCCGTCACACTTGAGTGCGGCTCGCAGAGCCGTTGTACCAGCTCCTCGGGCAGCGGGGCCGCGGCAGGGCGGCCGTCGGCGTCGCGCACGGTCCACACCGCCTCCTGCTCGCCGAAGGCCAGCTTTTCCAGCGAGCCGTCCGGGCTAACGCGGCTGTACTCGAACTCCAGCTTCAGCCCGCGCCGGTACACCGCCCGCAGGCCCATGCTCACCCGAATGCGGTCGAAAGGCATGGCCTCGCGGAAGTGCTTCACCCGGCACGTGCGGCACGTCAGCTCGCCGCCGGCGGCGCCGGTTCGGAAAAGCCCAGGGGCGGCCTCGAACAGGAACACGTCCAGCAGGCGGCCCTGCCACTTCGCGTAGTTGTCGAAATAGATGTTGCCCACCAGGTTGGCGTCCTCCAGGCTGGTCTGGAACACCTCCTCGCGGAGCACTTTTCCGGCCCGGGGGCCGTGCGACGTGCGATACAGCTCGTCGCCGGGGTCCAACGCCGCGGCGGGCCGGCGCTCCGTTCGTTCCGCCTCCGCGGCCCGCTCGGTTGCTTCGGCGCGGCCGGGAGCAACCGTGGCGATGTAGTCGCGCACGTACTGCGGCAAGGGGGCGATCTCGACCTGACCGTGGCCGATCACGCGGACCCAGGTGATCTGCATTTCCCCCTCGGCGATCGGCTCGCATCGCCCGTCGGGCAGCCGATGGTGCCACTCGAACCGCAGCTCAATGGTCGAGTCGTCGCGCCCGGTGGTCCTTTCCATCCAGGCGCGGTTCTCGATGACGCCGCTGGCCGCCACGTCGCCGACGATGCGGACCGAGGCGTGGTTGGTCACCATGCCCCACGCCCCGCCGGCCATGTCCTCGGCCAGGCCCCCGAGAATGGGCGAGACGGCCAGCTCGCGGATTTTGCCCATCCAAGTGAAGTAGTTCGAGAAGTAGATCCCGCCGCCAAGCGCCCGGTTGTCGCGGAAGGTGAGCGGCTGGCGGGCGATCATCACGCGCTGGCCCCGCGGGCCGATCGCGGCGTCGATTTCGTAGTCGCTCGCGTGGAAGCCCAGCTCGGCGAGCACGGGCGTGCTCGGCTCGGCCGGTCTTGCGGGAATTGCGGCAGCCGTGGAATGAGGCGCTGCGGACGCGGAACCGGTCCGCCTCGGCCCGACCGCCACGGCAAACATCTTCTCCGGCCCCCGGGTCAGCTTGACCGGGAACGTCAGCAGCAACCGTTCGCTGCCCCCGGCACTTGCGGAGAGAAGCACGCCGGCGTCCGCGCGCCGGACGACGCGCAGCTCCTCCGCACCGGCGCCGGCCGCCTTGCGAAACGCTTCCAGGGCACTCCAGATTCGCGTGCCGGCCCGGTCGAGTGGGTCGCCGTCGCGGCTGAGCTCGTCCAGCAGCTCAGTCCGTTCATTCGCCAGCAGGGCGATCCAGTCCTCGCGGCTCCGCGACTCGACCGGGTGCAGGTCGCAGCCCTGGGGGCCGCGCCCGCCCACGCACACGAGCGTCTGGTTGTCGTGCGAAAGCGAAACGCCGAGCTGTGCATAACCGTTTCCCTCCACCACGGGCCGGCCCGACTCGAGCCAGCGGACCTGCATCTCGTGTCCGGGCGGGTGCCCTTCTGCGTCGCCCGCGGCCGCCCGAGCGACTCGGGCCAACACGGGCAGCTCGCGCTCGTGCCTTAGCGGCTTGGGGAGTCCGTGCAGGCCCGGCGTGTGGACGGCCGACAGCTCGGGCACCGCGAGATCGAAGGCTTCCGCGAGCGCCGCAAGCCGCTCGCGAAGGATGCGCTCGTCTCGGGGGCCGGGATTGGCCAGCTCTTCGGCCGTGGGATGGTCGGGGCGGTGTTCGACGATACCCAGCGTGTACCCGTCGAGCCGCTCCGCGACGTGCCCTTCCGTGTCCACGGCAAAGACCGTGAAGGTCTGCTTCCCGTCGGTCTCGCCGTTGTTGACGGCCACGGCTCGAAGCCGCCCGGAGCGGCGCTGCGTGAGCCCGCGGCTCTGAAGGCTGTCGATGTGTACCGGCAGGGCGATCTTCTGCGGCACAATGAGCTGGACCGACTGCAAGAGCGAGTCGCGGAAGTAGGCGTCGCCGAGCAGGGACACGCCGGCCGCGTCCTTCGGCGGCCCGTCGGCCGGGTTGGCTTCCGAAACAAACACGCACCGGTCCGAGTCGAGCGAGCAGATGTGGCGCAAACGTTGAAAGCGGGGCCCCTGGAAGAGCAGCCCACCGTAAAGGTCGCGCCGCGGATCGATCGCAAGCGGCTCCGCGGGCAGCTCGACATCGTCGACTTCGGGTTCCGCAGCCCCGTCCAAGACGAACTCGGCCGAGAAGTGGTTTTGGGTGAAGTCGCTCTTCTCGGTCGAGATGCCCACCTTGACCCGTCGCGGCGCCTCGGGCGACGGGCGCTCGATCGCTTCAGCCCGAATCTCGACGTCGAGGCCCTCTTGGGGGTCCACGACGATCGGCCGCTGAAGCCGGACGTCCTCGATGCGGACGTGCTCGAAACGGTCGTGCCCGGTCAGGTACGCCACGGCCTGGGCCATCGCCTCCAGGCCGAAGACGGTTGGGAAGAGCCGCGAGCCTCGCCAGACGTGGTCTTCGAGGTAGGCGTCCCGCTCGACATTCAGGTGCACGCGGGCGACCAGCTCCACTCCCGGTAAGACGTAAGACACGTCTTCCAGGAATCGGCTGGCGCGGGGCAGGCGAGGCGTGGCTGCGGCCGGCAGCGTGCTCTCCAGCCCGGCGACGCGGGCCGTGATCACGACCTGCCGCCGACCCGGGTCGTTCTCGAACAGGTCCACGAAGCGGCGGACGCCTTCCTCCAGCGGAATCGCCCCGATGCCCTTGCGGGCCAGGTAGTCGGTGCTGCCCATGCGAACGCCCATGCCCGCCCCGTTCCACACGCTGTAGGCCGGGCAAACCACCGTGGTCTCGGGATGCCGGGCGTGGAACCGGTCGAGGACCCGCTCCATGGCCTCGTTCGAGAAGCCGTACCAGCCGTTTCGCCACATGCCCGAGACCCCGATGATCGACGACAGGCCGACCAGCATCTTCGGCGGCTTGGAATCCAGGGCCCGGCAGAGGTTGATCGCGCCGAGCACCTTGGGGGCCACCTCCTCGTAGGCGTCCTCGCTGCGGACGTCGGCAAGCCGGCGCGGCTTGTTCATCGCCGCCCCGTGTACCACGCCGGTAATCGGGCCCAGCTCTTTCTCAACCCGGCCAAGCAGCTCGGCGACGGCGCGGGCATCGGCTACGTCGCACCGGTAGTAGCGGGCCTTGAGTCCCCGCTCGGCGAAGCGATCGAGGGTCGCCGCGATCTCGCCCTTCGCTTCGCCGCGGCCGGTCTCGCCGGGCAACGGGGAACTGCCGACCAGGGCCATGCGGGCGCCGGTCCTCTCGGCAACGGCCAGGGCACACTCGGCCGTGATTCCTTTGGCACCGCCGGTCACCAGGATCACGTCCTCGGCGGACCACGTGACTTTACGCGGTACATAGCTCGCCGGCTCGGAGAGCCGCAGCTTGGGCACCCGGCGCACAAACTTTTCGTCGTAGCCCGCGGCCGCGTACGGTTGGGGCGTGGCCAGCTCGAGGGCCACCTTCTCGGCCAGCCTCGTCGCGTCGCTCTTCGGAGCGAAGTCGAGCACGCGGACCCGCAGGTCGCCCCGCTCCAAGTGCAGGCTGGCGCCCAGGGCCTTGGCACACGTCTGCTCCAGATCGGCCGAGGAAGAACTGCTGCCGAAATCCCCGCCGCCGAACTGGACGTAGGCCACGGCCCTCGGGCGTTCCGGGTCCTCGGAGCCGGGGGCAACGGCGAGCGAGCGGAGCCGGTGGATGACCCGTCGAAGCCGCTGCGGCGCATCCTCGGTGGCTTGGCGCCGGCGGGGCAGCACGGCGATCATGCCGCCCCAATCGCCCTCGAGCATTGCGTCGGGCGCGGCGTCGAACGGTCGGCACACGACCTCGGCTTCGCATCGGGCAAGCTGCTCACGGAGCGCGGCTGCGATGTCCGTCTCCTCGCGCTCGTGCAGGACCAGCACCTTGTCGCCCGCGCGCAAGGTGCATTGCGGCGAGGGCTCGGGCCGCGGCTCCTCCACGCAATCGACCGTGAAGTTACGAACCCACGCGGGCAACGCCCTGCCGCGGGACTTCGGGCGTCCGGCTTGCGACTCGGCATCGCCGCCCGCTGAGTTTCCGGGGCCGGCCAGCTCGGCCAGGGTGTCGGCGATCTCCTCCAGCGTCGCGTTGCCGAACTGGGCGGGGTCCACGTCGCCGGCGATTCCCAGGCGCTTGGCCACCGACGCGATCAGCTCGGCCGCCTTGATCGAATCCAAGTTCAAGTCGTCGATCAACCGCATTTCCATATTCAAGGTCTCGGTCGGGAAGCCGGTCAGCTCCTCGACGGCCCCGAGCAGCATCTGCGGGACCGAGGCGTCGTCGGCAACGGGTTCGGGTTCGGGGGCCGTCGGGCGGGCCGGTTCGACGACCGCTGCTCGGCCGGCCTCCGGAGCCGGCGCAGAGCCTTCGGCAATCGTCACCCCGTCGATCTGGAAGGGCCGTTCGCAGGGGTTGTCGATGAACAGGCGGTCGTTGGCCGGCACGAAGGGGCGAACCAGGCGGCGCTCGTAAAGGGCCGGGAAGTTCACGCTCGCCCCGCGCACGAACAGGCGGGCCGCCAGGGTGTTCAGATCGCGGTCGCGGCCCGGCTTCGACTCGACCGGCAGGCACAGGGTCCCGTCGGAGCCGCAGATCGAGGCGACCAGACCCGAGAGCACGCGGCCCGGCCCCACCTCGACAAACAGGTCGCAACGGCCGTACATCGCGGCGACCATGGCAATGAAGTGGACCTGGGAGACGACCTGGTCGGCGAAGTGGTCGGCCAGCACGAGCCCCCGGCCCACTTGGGAGCCGTCGGTCGAGGTGAACAGCCCCATGCGCGTGGAGTCCAGAACGCCGCTCAGCGGGGCTTCCGCGCGGAGCCGCTTGGCGGCCTCGGCCACGTGTTCGCTGTGAAAGGCATTCGAGACCGGCAGGACCTTTGTGCGGATTCCGTCGGCCGACGCCTGTTGGACGAGCTGCTCGACGGCCGATCGGTCGCCGGAGATCACGGTTTGCTGGAAGCTGTTCAGATTGGCGACGACCACGTCGCTGCCGCTCTGTTTCACGAGCCTGACGGCGATTTCGGGCGGGCAGGCCAGCGAGGCCATGGCACCGGGCCGCTCGTCGCGGGCCGCCATGGCCCGGCCGCGAATGGCCGCCAGACGCAGCAGGGTCTTCTCATCAAAGGCCCCGGCGGCGTGGAACGCCGATAGCTCGCCCAGGCTGTGGCCGCCCACGGCCACCGGCTCGACGCCCAGGTGCCCGAGGTACTTCATCCACAACAGCGAGGCCAGGCAGATGGCCGGCTGGGCCACCTCGGTCCGGGTCAGCTCGCCGTTCCAGGCGGCAAGCTGCTCGGCGTCGGCCGCCCGATCCAACGGCGGGTAGATCAAGTCTCGGATCCCTTCCAGTCCGTACTCGCGCAGCCACTCGCCTGCCTGCTCGACCAGGTCTCGGGCCCAGGGAAATCGCTCGACGAGGGTTCGGGCCATGCCGAGCTGCTGCGAGCCCTGGCCGGGGAAGAGCAGGCCCACGCGGGCCCCGGCCACGCCGTTGCCCAGCCACACCGTGCGGCAGGGGTTGTGGAGCATCTCGCCGGGCTGCGGCGCACGGTCGGCGAGCATTGCTTCCAGCTCGCAGAGCTTCCGGTCGAGCTCCGCGGGGCTGGCCGCGATCACCGCCCCGCGCACCCGTGCCGCCGGGTCGAGCCGCCCGGCCAGCTCGGACGCCAGGTCGACCAGCTCCGCGTGGCTCAGCCCGTCGGCCTGGCGTCGCACGGCGTCCAGCCGGTCGGCCAGCCCGGCCGCCGAATCGGCGCTGAGCACGAACAACTCGGTCTCTTGGTGGGAGACGAGCAGTGCCCGCTCGTCGATTTCCGGGTCGAGGTGCCGGGCCGGCGGATCGCCCGACTCGAGCGTCACGTGACAATTGATCCCCCCGAAACCCGCGGCCGAGACCCCCACGCGCAAGGTCTCCGAGGCCGGCCGAAGCTCGCCCTGTAGGATCGGATAGAGCGGCTTGGCTTTGTTCTCGAAGACCGCACTTGGCTTGCTGCACCCGGCGGTCGGCGGCAGCACGCGGCGATTGGCGCCCAGCACGGCCTTGATCAAGCCGCCGACCCCGGCCGCCGCCTTGGTGTGGCCCACTATGGACTTAAGCGACGTGACGCCGCAGGTCCGCGGGCGCGGCTCCTGCCGGTCCTGGTCCTGCATGGCCAGGGCGAGGCCCTTCAGCTCCACGGCGTCGCCCACGGCGGTCCCGGTGCCGTGTCCTTCGACGAACGCCAGGTCCTGCGGGCGGTAACCTGCCCTTTCATAGGCGCGTCGTATCGCCCGGGCCTGGCCCTCGGCCTTCGGAGCGGTGATGGCCCGGCTCCCGTCCGAGGCGATGCCCCAGCCGCGGAGCACGGCGTAGATGCGGTCGCCGTGGGCCCGGGCGTCCTCCAGACGTTTGAGCACCACGAACCCGCACCCCTCGCCCGGCTTGAACCCGTTGGCGCGCCGGTCGTAGACCCTCAGGTCGCCCTTGCTCAGCGCGCCGGCCTTGGCAAAGCCCACCAGCTCGAAGGTGTCGAGGCTCACGTCGACACCGCCGGCCAGGGCCGCGTCGAGGGTGTGGTTCTCCAGCGCGGTGGCGGCCGTGGCCACGGCCAGCAGCGACGAGGCGCAGGCCCCGTCGACCGTGTACCCCCCGCCGCCCAGCCCCAGGTAGCCGCAGATCCGCCCGGCGATCGTATTCGAGAGGCCCCCGGCCAGACTGTCCTCGGTCGTGGGCGGGAAGACCGACTTGAAGTACTGCTCGGTGGTGGCCGCCAGCTCCTCGGTAAGCGTCGAGGCGAGCCCCTTGGCCTGAGCCGCCGCCCGGATGGCCCTTTCGACAAAGGGCCAGCGGAGGCGCAGGGTTTTCGACCGGGTGTGTTCCCCGGCCAGGGTGTTTCCCAGAATCACGCCGGCCCGCTCCTTGGGAAGACCGTCGGCCAAGGCGTGGCCGGCGTCCTCCAGGGCTCCCAGCGCCACGTCGAGCGCCAGCCAGTGGACGATGTCGGAGGCCTCGAAGATCGGCTTCGGGATTCCCCGGCCGATCCAGTCGAACCGGAAGCCGTCGATCACCGCGGCCTCGGTCGCGTAGGTCTTGTCGGCGGCGGCGGGGTCGTCGGAGTGGTATTGCGCAAGCGGAAGCCGTTGCTCGGGCAGGCGGCGAAACTGGCGGCGCCGGGCGATCACGTTCTCCCAGAACTCCCGCAGCGTGGCGGCTCCGGGGTAGCGGCAGCCCAGCCCGATCACGGCAATGGCAGGTCGATCATTCACGGTTTCGATCCCCCGGGTAGCGAGACGGACCTCCGAAAACTCCCGGTTTCCGGCCGGCCGAACCGGCGTGGGTCCTGGCGGCCATCGCCCATACAGCCGAGGGTTCGGTGTGTGACGATCGGGGCGCCGAAAAATCGCGAGGGGCCCGGCGTCCGGCGGAAACGCAGGCCGCTGATCGCTTCCCGACCCTCACCAGCGAAGGCGACGTGTCGTATCCGCTGGTCGCCTGCGGGGCTCCGGGCCTTCGACGATCTTGACCTGGGCGCTCTTGGCCCGGCTGGGGATCGGCGTGGGGTGGCGAGGACTCAAACGCTGACGAGGGGCGCAACAGCCGATTGCATTGAATCCCAACGGAGTAGGCCCAGGGGGGGCGCTGCTTCGCACGGCTGGACCTGCCGGCCCACGACAGCCTCCTCGCCTCGGGCGAGAAGGACGATCGGGCCTATGCCGATCTAAACCCCACCTCATGGAGGAGGGTTCGCGTCGACCCTGGCATCAGGACTGCTCGCCAGCGTGCCGAGGTTGCCCCGCCGCCGCGCGCGGGATGATGACTTTCGGGCGCTGGCAGGGCAGGCGGCCCGTGCGGAGCAGGAAGCGGCGCTCTCGGTCTGTCCGGTCCTCGGCGGTCTCTTGCCAGAACGTCCTGGAATCGTAGGGAGCGTTGAATGGAGGCGGTGAACACGGATGCGACACTTCAGGATGAGGAATTGGTCGGAACGCAGAACAGCGAGCCCTCTGGCTAAGCGCCCTCGAAGCCCGCTGGGCGACGGCGCAAACGAGAGGGGAGATCCACTTTCGTGGAGGTTGAGGTCCCCGTAGAGGAGGTCAAAGAAGAGCGGGAGTACGCCGACGAACTCGGCCTCGAAACCCTATCGGTCGGAAAGCGAGGCCCGACGGCGCGGATCATGTACCGCGTGCCGGGCCGCCTTTCCCTAACGCGGCAAGTTGCTCTTGCCACCAGCGGTTAGCCGCCCGACAGGTGCCCTTTTCCGTCTTTCCCTTCACGAGCCGCGGGTACAGGGTCTTGAGCCTGCCTACGCCGATGAAGTAGCGCTCGCCCTTGTGGCGCTTGACCCACCCTCGCCCTTGGGGGTGCCAGGTCATCAGCCGGTCACCGCCAGCCGGTTTCCGCTTCTGCTTCCTGCGCCCCTGGGCCACGAGGGACCTGCTCACGCGGGTTCTCGACACGCCGAGTTTCTCGGCAATCTCGCTCCGGGTGTGGCCTGCGTCCTCCAACTCTATCATCCGTCGAACCTCGGCGGACACCACGTCAAACCGCATCTCCCGGAGCTTCTTCGGCCACCGCCGCCACTCGCGCACGTCCCGGCCGTCGAGACCATCCGGGAGGGTGACGGGCTTTCCGGGCATGATCGTCACCCGCATTCGTTTGCCGCTCCGCAACCGGACGTCCGCCAGCGCCACCCGGTCGCCGTTGGCCTGGATGACGAGTACAACGATGTCCTGGATGAACCGTTTCAACGTCGAGCGGAGTTTGATGCGCAGGTCATACTCCTCTTCTTCGGTCGCAGCCCTCGACCTCTCGATCAACTCGCGGGTCTTGCTCAGGGCATCTCCAGCTTGCGTGGTCAATTCGCGTTTCAGCCTCTCCACCGTCTGGTGCGCTTCCCTCCGTTTCTCCTCCAGGTCCACGAGCGTGTCGAGGAGTACGTCCAGGTTACCTGCCGTGGCGATCTTCCGCTGGACGGTCTCGACACGGTGATCCAGGTCCGCCACCTTCCCTTCCGCCTGGCGGAGTTTCTCCTCGACGTTGCTCGCCTTCTTCGGAACCACGTCACCCAACCGGAGCTTGCGCCCCCAGGCCAACAGCGAATCCTCGAAATGCCAGTACGGAAATGCGATGTAGACCGCTCCAGGCTTCCCCGCCTTGGCGGCGCTGGAAACCAACCTCGGCCCCTTGGACCGGTCGCCCTTGTCCACGACAGTCAGACTGCCACCATCCCGGGCGTCCTTCAGCAGCCCTGTGAAGAGATTGGTGAACCGCTTTGTTGCGCAGCAGCTTCTTGATGTAGCTCGGGTGCCAGTACTGCCCGCGCCCGAACACCGACACCCCCTCCCCGTTGAACCTCTTCGCGATTGCATTGGCGCCCATGCCGTCTCCAGCCATGCGGAAAACTCGCCTCACGACCCGGACGCGATCAGGGATCCGCTTGAAGGTCTTGCGGTCTTCAGACAACCGCAACCTGGGGGGAGCCACCTTCAACAGCTTCTCGGTCGCTGCCCGCGCCCGCTTGTTCTTTCAGGCGGCCTGCGAGCGATCGGACTTCACGGCGGACTCCTCGTAGGCGCGAGACAGAACGGCAAGCATTTCGATCAGGGCACCCAGGTCGTCCACGGCATCGGGAGGGTAGACCCGCTCCGGGCTGAGCGTCACAATGGATACACCGGCACGGAGTATCCCTTGTATGAGGGGGAGGAATGCCGAGATTCTTTGGCGGCTCAGGCGGTCGAGGCTTTCCAATGCCAGGTAGTCCCCGAGCTTCACCCGCCCCGTTTCGATGCACTCCAGGAAGAGCCCGAGGGCTCCGGCCTGGGCGTTCTTTCCCCGGAAGGCCGACACCCCCAAGTCCCGCAGGTCGAGGGTCGTGTCGAGCACATGGCCGTTTCGCTCCGCCCACGCCTCGGACTTCTCGACCTGGCGTCGCGACGAGTCCCCGCGTGATTGCTCGGGCTTGGAGAACCGGAGGTAGGAGTAGACGGCCGGCGTGGTCGAGCCCCTTTCCTGCTTGGCGTGCCGGTGTTTCCTCGCGTCGCCCTATCGCAATTATAGAAAAAGGTCTTTTAGGACACAAGTCGCTGATGGCCGGCCCGCCCGGATCCGGTAAGAATATGCTGACGACGTTTTCGGCTAGGCGACCAACAACTCAGGCTCTATTAAGGAGAAGATCATGCGACCAATAATCCTACTTCGGACCGAAACGCTTGTGTGCCTCGTGGCGATCCTGGGGGCCGCCGCAACCCTCTACGCCGAGGACTCGAAAGTCCTCCGCCTCACGGTGCGCACGCAGGAGCTGCGCCAGAACGAGTGGGGCGGTAACTACTGGCACGTGGTCGAGACGCCGCGCGAGCTGTCGGCCGGGGAAACGGCCCTGCTGTTGTGCGACGTGTGGGACCGGCACTGGAGCAGCGGAGCCACGCGGCGGGTGGGCGAGATGGCCCCGCGCATGAACGAGGTCGTCCGGGCCACCCGATCCATGGGGGTGTTTATCATCCATGCCCCGTCCGGCACCATGGACTTCTACCAGGACACGCCCGCGCGAAAACGGATGACCGAGGCCCCGCCCTCGACAATGCCGCCGGCGCAGGAGCACGACGACCCGCCGCATCCGATCGACGCCTCGGACCAGGGGAGCGACACCCCGGACGACAAGCCGCACAAGGCATGGAGCCGGCAGCACCCGGCCATCGAGATCGACCAGGACGCCGACGGGGTGAGCGACAGCGGGCAGGAGGTTTGGAACGCCATGCAGGAGCGGGGCATCGAGAACCTGATCATCATGGGGGTGCATACGAACATGTGCGTGCTGGGGCGGTCGTTCGCGATCAAGGCCATGGTCACGCGGGGGGTCAACGTGCTGCTGCTCCGCGACCTGACCGACCCGATGTACAACCCTGCCCGCCCGCCGTACGTCGACCACGAGGTCGGCCGGCAACTGATGATCGGCTACGTCGAGAAGTTCTGGTGCCCGACGATCGACAGCCGGCAGTTGTTGCCGGCTGAGTAATGCTCTACACTGTTACGCAAGAGCGACAAGCTCGCACACGTGCGTGACTCGACTCCCGCATCGCCGGGCAGGTTATGACGCGGCTTCTCCTTCTCCTTTCGGGCATCGTGCTCTGGGCGCCGACGGCGGCGCCGGCGGCAACGGTCCTCTTCTGCCCGTTCGACTCCCTGGAAGGCTGGTCGGTTCGGGCGCTGGGGCCGACTCGTGCGGCGATCGTCGAGACCTCGCCGGGCGGCCCGCGCTGCGCGCAACTCGCCGCCCGCGCGGGCACCGTCATGCTCAGCCGTGAGCTGCCGCTTCGCGAGGTGCGCGGGAGCCGGATCGAGCTGAGCTGCCTGGTCGAGAGCCACGAGGTGGTGCCCGGCCCTCAGGTTCCCCACGCGGCCAGGCTCCACCTGGCCGTGGCCACGCCCGCCGGCGTGGCGCATTACAGCGCCCGGCTGCCGGGCAGCTCGGAGTGGCACCGCGAGGGGTTCACGGCCGACGTGCCGCAGGACGCCTCGCGCGTGGTGCTCAACTTGGGGCTCGAGGCCTGCTCGGGCCGCGTCCGGTTCCGGCAGCTCCTGGTGCGTAGCGATCGACGGGGAGTGTACTCCTTGGACCTTTCGCAGGTAGCCAACGGGGGACACGAGCAGTTGGGCATTGGGGCGTTTCCCGAGGGAACCGTCGAATGGGAAGGGATTCCATTCCGCATCCTCGACGCGGCCGGAAACGACGGGCGCGACTGCCTGCGCCTAAAGGGCATCGGCCACGAGGATTGGCCGGCGCACACAGGGTCGCCCATTCCCGTGGGCCGGGTGGCCACGGCCGTCTACGTCCTTGACGCCGCGTTGGACGGGCGCGAGAAGAGTGAAACTCCCTGTGCCCTGTGGACGGCCCAGTTCGCCGGGGGACCGAGCTCGGGCCTGAGCGTGTTCGAGGGCCGCCAGATCGGCGCGATCGGCCGCACCGAGGACCTCGACGAGTGGCACGTTGCCTGGCGCGGCAAGGACTCCGGCGGAGGGCCCGTCACCTTCGGCGTCACCAAGTGGGCCCTTTACAGCGACGCGCCCGTGGTGTCGCTTTCCTGCAAGGCGTATCACGGGGCGGCGCCGGTCGTGCTGGCGGTCACCGTGGTCGAGGAGCCGCCCGAGCCGGAGCCGGAGGGGGGCATCCAGGAGTTCGACGAGTTCGGGGAGCCGATCGGTGGCAACGAGTGACGGCAAGAACGGTATTTTCGTACTAATCAAGGCTTCGGCCGTCGTGGCGCTGATCGTCTGGGGCGCGGTGGCGTGGTGGCAGCTTCGCGAAGCCCGCCGGGCGGGCGAGGCGCTGGAAAGCGCCGTGGCGGAGCGTTGGCCCGAAGGGGCCCCGCCGGCGCCCGGCACGCGCGCGCGGCTGCTGGGCGCGGCCGGAGAGCTTGGCGAGGGGGACTTTCGCTCGGTCGTGGCCGCGCTGGCTCCGATCGAAACGCCGACGCCTGCGGGGCAGGAGGCCGCCCGGCGGTTTTTCGCCAAGGCCGAGGGACTGCGCGAGCGGTTCGCGGCTGCCGCCGCGGCGGCCGAGGAGTTGGGCGAGGAGGAGGCCACCGGCGCGGTTCGCGACGAGCTGGCCCGGGCCCTGCTGGCTGCTGCCCGGCGGGATTCGGACGCAGTGGAGCGCCATCTCGACCTGGCCGAGGCCACGTTGGAGGAGGCGCAATGGGGCGGCGGTCCCGCGACGGACGGCAGTCCCGCCGCCGCAGTGGCCGCGCTGGTCCGGGCCATCGAGCCGGCGTTTCTTCTGGGGCGAGAGCTGTTGCTCGAAGGGCACCCAGCCGTCGAGCGGCTGCTTGCGCGCGCGGCCGGGCACGTTCGCCAACGCGAGTACCACGAGGCGGCGTGGCTGGTCCGGCTGGCCGGGGAGCTGGCAGGTGTGAACGCACTTACGATGCACGGGGTGGACGACGCCGGGGATGCCGAGCTGCCCGATTGGTTCACCGGCCTGGAGGAACCCGTGCTCGAAGAGGTCTCACCCGAGGTGGCCCGGGCGGCCGTCGAGTTGTGCCGGGCCGCGGCCGCGTCGCTTACGCCCTCCGAGCCGGTCGAGGCCCTCGTCGCCCGGGCGGGTCGCGAGCTCGCCGCTGGGCGGCACGCCGAGGCCCACTGGTTTGCCGGCGTGGCACTGGCGACCCT
>Ga0180438_10000865_pt1 | contig 55558 bp, 45 predicted proteins | sample SS_ome_12_FD_132455 | JGI IMG/M metagenome (GOLD analysis project Ga0180438, IMG submission 132455) | Hypersaline lake sediment archaeal communities from the Salton Sea, California, USA - SS_3_D_2 metaG | ecosystem: Environmental > Aquatic > Non-marine Saline and Alkaline > Hypersaline >... | reverse complement strand
CGCCTCCGAGTTCTTATCATTAGAGTTCGCGAGATTGTAAATGAAGTAATTTTTTCTGTTTTTGGGTTATCAAAAAATAGAAGAGCCGCAATTTTACAAAGAATGGTAAGGGCAGTCGAGATAATTCGAGGGTTAAAAGAGGGATCAACAGATGTGCGACTCTCTATCTTGAAAAACCAAGATCGGATGCAGATTATTAAAAAATTCGAAGAAGATCTTAGGATATTGTCTCGATTTGTTGATAAAAATAAAAAAGCTTCTTCGTCACCAACCTACGAAAACCTCTCCTTTGTGGCAAAAGACGTTCACCATTGTATCAGGGAAATACGATTTGCTCTTGCTAGGGCTGAGATACAAGAGTGTTTGTATAAAAAGGTGTCGCAAGAGGGTATCATAGGAAAGCCGAATGAGCGGCTCAAGACTATGTATCCTGTTTTTAATGAGCAAATTCTTGCTCTTGCTCAGTTGGCAGTGATTTCTAGAAAAGAAATGAGGGCACCCAGTGAACCTTATGAACTTGGTTTGTCACCGATTTGTAGGCAACATATTTCAGAGAATACGACAGCTCTTTTTCGGGCAGTAATAAATAAAAATTATAGCACTCTTTCCAGAACTAATAAAAAAACATTGTATAGAATAACGAAAGAGGATGTGAGACTACACAGATTTTTGCAAAATAAAGAGATAGCGGCCGTCCCTAATTTCGATAAAAGAAAACCAACATTTTCTCAAAAATGTATTAACAAGATTTGTGAATTTGCAAAAAAGATATTCTTTTTAAACAGTCAGGAAAGCCCTGCTGTACCTGTGGTAGAGAAAAATGAGTTTCAAACGATAACAAGAAGTTTGTCGTTTGATAAAATGAATAGTTCATATGGAGACAATACCTGTTTTGATATTGTCAGAAGACTTAAAAAGGATTTTTCTGTAGTAGAGCATAGAATTGAAACAACAGAAGGAAATCTAGCAATAGTAGATTATGATCTTCTTCTGCTTATAGGAAGACTTCGTAAGGATATCGACAAAATACAGGAAGCTTTTGAAGTAGAGGTGAAAGAACGCTTCTATTTCCAATTTTTGCAACAGCATCTCGCTCCTTCGATACTAGCATGCAAAAATGACCTTCAGCAAATAGCTCAGATATATCCCTCTTCTAAGAAAATGCACCTTTTTGTCATTGCACAATTATCGATGATCGCAAGAAAAGAGCAGGATATAGAACAGGATATTCGGGAAAAAGAGAGAAAAGCTAATTTTGCCACATATATGATGGTCTTCTTAAATCAAATGGTGAGGGAACAAAAAAAAGATCTTTCTAAGGAAGACAACGAGATTTTGTATGAAATAACACAGGGTGTATTTGTCTTTATTCCTTCCCCCTACGCCAATAAATAGTTGGTCCTGAAAAAGTCCGGGGACTTTTTTAGGGGCGACGACATAAAAAAACCCAGGGAAATATTTCCCCTGGGTTTGTAAAAGAAAGAATTGATCTCTCTTTTGCCTTAGAAGGCAAAGATGGTGGCCAAATACCACTTAAAGGAGCGGTGTTTACCACCGAGACTTCGATCTTCTTCGTAGATTCGATCGAAGTGAGCGTTCAGGGTCCAGTTGTCTGTTACAGAGTAAAACCCTTCGACTCTCCACCCTTTGTAGTTGGCAAACCCACCAGATCGTCGATTGTACATCGAGATACCCCGTGGATTGTCACGGTTGACATCTGTCACATCACGCTCAGAGACAGCTTGCGCTTGTACCCATTGGTAGCAAAAATCTAATGACCAATCGCCCTTTCGAATAGGTTCCCCAACACGAGCACCGAGATAAAAGGCATCATCTTTCCGCTTGTTTCTGGTGAATCGTCTTTTTGGAGCTTTGTGGTTGTGAAGATAGGCACCATAAAGCTGTGTTTTCATGCTTACAACATCTGGACTGAAGTTGTAGGCAGCGGTAACTTGTGAGTTAACAAACCGAACACCTTCTGGGTGCTTTTTGTTGTAACGGTTCTTGCCTGTTCGATCCCAATGTACGAGGGAGTATTTGAGATCAACCCCAGAATCACCGAGATTTAAAAGACCCAACTCACCAATATATCCAAAGTGCTCAACAGTATGGTCAACGACGAAAGCCGAAGCTTTAATGGAATAGTCAGTAACCCCTTCCCAGCTTCCCGAAAAACGGGCGAGAAGACCATCAAAATAGCTGCTAAACTGGATTCTTGAATCGAAGACATCATAGAGACGGCGGCGACCAATCTCAAGATCAAATCGAGAAGTTCCTCTTTCCCAGACGTTATAGCCAGCAAAACATTTGCGAAGCGCAAGATTACTTAACTTACCACTTCCATACATCATCTTTCGGCTATCACGGATATTGGTTCCTTTTGAACGATCAATTTCTTTGATACCAGCTGGGTTGGAGAGTTGAAGGCGTACTGTCCCCCACCCTCGATCAGCAATGTAATCAAAAATCAGATTCGACTCGATATCAAACTCATTTGTCGGATAGGGAGCTTCTTTTTTGTTTCGAACTGCTTTGTATGCGAGCCTATTCCAATATGAGTCATACTTACTTGACCGCATATTTTTTAACGCTTTTTTAGTAGCAGAATTTGGATAGAGCTTTCGGCTTTTCCATCCCCGTTGGTAACTACTGCCTGTTTTGGCTTTCATGAAATACCACTCAGTTCTGATATCTCCAGAAAAGGAGAGGTTCCCCCCTTTATCCTGAATAGAAATTGCGCGCTTTGTCTTGATAAACTCCTGCAAAGCATCGAAGTCGCGCTGTTGAGCTGCTGTTGTTGAAGAATATGCGCCTTCATCATCAATTGCTTGAAGAGAAGTAGCAATTCCCAACACGGTTACCGCAACCGGTAATACATATCTTAAAAATTTCATTGTGCTCTCCCTGAATGGGTTGACAAACTTTAACTGCAAGAAAAAGCCAAAAGCTTTTACACGCTTCATATCTGGCAACCTGTATAAGATGTTCTTCCTTTTTTTGTAAATGGGTTAGTGAGATATTGCTCAAACCCAGCCTTAAGCTCCTCTTGTATCACTGCTTATATTGCATAGGATTGTTAAGAATTCCCCATGTTTTTTCTTGTTGACTGCCATTGAGCCATTTCTTCCAATGCGGAATAGGTGCCCCTTGAGTAGCATATGTATTGACACTCCAAAATTCAAGGTCTTGTGAAACGGGGCTTACCACAAAAGCAAAAAGTTCTCGTACCCAGTTCGAATCAGCAACAATAATAGGCTCTGGTGGCAGCTGTTTGTTTTCTCGCATTGCCTGTACAATAGCGTTGAAAATGTCGTGAGAAAAGCGATAAGAAGTACTTAGCGATATGGCGCATCCTTTAAGAAGCGTAAGAATTTCTGAAGAAGGTAAAGGAGAATGGATCGAAGGAAGAAGGTCTCGAACTGTCTCTTGATTTATTGAATAATCAGGTAATGCCTTTTTAAGAATATCGACAATTATTTTGAGTACATCTTCAGGAGATGTGTAGGGAACAGATTCAAAAAGAAGTTTTTCTAAACAAATTTCGCCTAAAGCGTGTTCATATGGCCGCAAGATTGCATCGAGCGAAAAGAGTCTTTTTAATTCTCTTGCCAATTCATAAGGGCGAAGAAATCCGGAGATAGTAGAAGATTCATTGAGAAAGCGCCTTCTGATCTCCTTGGGAAGGCGGTTGCAAAGCATCGAACAGAAAGATTCTACAGCTGCTTTGTCGAGAACACACGAAGAATAAAAGGCAAGAGCAGGATCTACAAGGGCATTTCGGATCCACGTATAACTATAAAGATCACTATCCCATCCCTCTTCAAAAGGAGCATGGTGAGGAAGAATCAAGAAGGCATGGGTAGGCGAATGTGCGAGCAAGTAGGACGGGGTATAGTGAAGTTCTCTTTTTAGAGCGAGCCGAACAGTATCTACATAAAAAGCGAGAAGTTCTGTTTCGTTTTCAACCCACCTTTCTGCTACTTCAACCTTATCAGCAAGGCAAAAATAGGAGCTTACAAGCGTGTTCATGGACCCGCCGGACGTATATACCCACGGTTTTTTCTCTATTTTGTCAAGATTGAGAAGTGGCTTGTGGATGGGTCGTACACCATGGGCAACAGCTGTTCTATAGAAAGCGGATTCAATAAATTGTTCGGATCGCACATGATTGGCAAGGCGTGTAATAATAGAGCTAAATTCTGCTTCAATACCTTGCACTTCACTTTTGTGGAGAAGCTCTTGTTCTGTAATTGTAAAGAAGGAGACGAGAGCTTCGATATACTCATCTAAAGAGGTAATCTTTGTCCACAGAGACGGATTTGTTCTCCCATGTTTATAGAGAAGACGAAAGCCTGCTGGACTGTCATCAAACGGTCCTGGTTGAACATCATGCAGATCAGCATCATAAACCTCTTGAAAGTACTCTTTTAACAGGCTGTCATACTGATCGATAAGAAATTGGTGGAGGTGGGCAATTTTGTTTGTGTTTTCAGCAGCCATCTCGCAGATCTGTTGAATATGGTACTGCTCTGCTGTTTTCGACTGATGCTCCATCTTGATCCAGCGGATCTCGGCTTCAGTACTTGCCTGTTGCAGTCTCCGGGCAAGATAATCGACCTCAATTGAGATTGCATCATACTTTTCTCTATACTCTTGCAATTCTTGATTTGTCTCATCAACGCGCTGTTTGCCAATTTCATAAAGAAGGTTTCCAATGCCTCCAACATCATCCCAGTTAAGACCAAGACTTGAGTAGAAATTCCATCGACAAAAATCGAATTTTACCTCTGAGAAAGAGGCAAGAGTGTATTCCCAGCTTTTAAGTAGGGCGCAATCTGCAGCTGCTATATATTTTCTTTTAGTCTGTTCCAAGAGTGAAAAGAAGAACCGAATTTCTCTATCTTCTTTTCTTGTAATTGGTTGAGAGATAACAAGCGTTGTCTGCATCATCGCTTTTGGTCTCGAAAGATAGTCATCGAGCTCTTTTTCAGAGATAGATACATAAGAAAGCAAAATCAACTTAAGAATTTCTTCCACGTTTGTAACAAACCATTGCCTCTCTTTCAGGTGGCTAGAAAGCACTTTTTTAACCAGAGGAAAGAGTTGGGTCTTTTCGGGAAGAATTTCAAGTGAAAGGAGAATATCGCTGAGAATTGGTGAGAGCCAAAATGGATTTGGAGAGTCTTCTATAGGAGAGGTAAGAACTATCGGTTTTCTAAGATCTCCTTGTCCCCAGCTTGCGCTCATAGGAACGCTATATTCATTACCTTCAACTACTCTTGTTAATCGGGCTGTTGCCATAAGCTCGTCTAAGTCTTGCAAAAAGACAAGAGGAAATTCCTCTTGCACGACAATAGCTGGAGCTGTAGCAAAACAAGAGCCCAAGCTTTGCCGCAGTGAGGTAAAGAGAGCAACAAGAACAGCCTTTCGTACATGGCTCTCATCAACAGTTTGTTCTTCAGAAAGAAGTAACGTCTCTCGAATAGCGTTCTCTGCAAGGCGATTTGCAAGAGGACGAGAGATCTTTTTTATAAGGAGCTGTGCTTTTGAATTTTCAAGCAGAAAAGAAAGAGTATTTTTAATGTGGAGATCTCGTCGTCGATCCTCTTCTAACCCTGGTCCTAAATGGAAAAGGTTGTGCTCGAGAATTTCTTTTGCCCGTTTAATTGTTACAAGATCAAGATCACCTTTTTCAGTAATGCAAAGATCTGCCAATCGTCTGGACTTTACAAGGTTAACAACAGAACATGAGGCGTGAAGCCCACTTTTTTCAATCTCTTGAATCTCTTCAAAAGGGTAGGAAAAGAGAGCCTGTTCGATCTCCTCTTGCCACTTTGGAGTGTTGGCAAGGGCGTCGAGATAAAAGCGTTCACAATCAGGAATATTCGGCTCTTCTGACATGATCTTTGCTTCATTTGGTTTTTTCTTTTTTCTGTGATACCATATTACTCTTCATTTTTTACAGTTAATGAGGCTAATTGTTATGGAAATCGAGCTTGTACGCGGAGAAATCAGTGAAAAAAAAACCATCTCTTCGCCTACTACTGCAGCTGATCTTGCTCGCAGTCTACAGCTTACTGCACCACATGAGGCGCTCTGTTGTCGCATCAACGGAGAGCTTGTAGATCTATCTGCGATTTTACAAGAGAGTGATAGGGTAGAGTTTATCTCTTTTGATGAAGAGCAAGGAAAAGATGTTTATTGGCATACCTCTGCTCATGTGCTTGCGCAGGCGGTTCTTCGACTTTGGCCTGAAGCGCAACCTACAATAGGCCCTTCTATTGAAGAGGGTTTTTATTATGATTTTGCCAACCTAAACATCTCTGATGAGGATTTTCCTAAAATCGAAAAGGAGATGAAAAAGATTATCTCGGAAAACCATAAGCCTGAGCGACATATTTTTAAAGATGCCTCCGAGGCTATACAAGCGTTTATAGGAAATCCCTACAAAAAGGAATTGATCGAGGAGATTGCTCCGCAAGGAGGCGAGCTAATAGCCTATTCTCAAGGAGAATTTTCAGATCTATGTAAAGGCCCCCACCTTCCCTCGTTGAGTAAAATCAAGGCGATTAGCGTTCTTAAGACATCGGGTGCCTACTGGAGAGGGGATGCGAACAACCCAATGCTCACCCGCATCTATGGGATCTCCTTTCCAAACAAAGAGATGTTAAAAGAGTATTTTCACAAGATCGAAGAGGCAAAAAAAAGAGACCATAAAATTCTCGGGCCAAAGCTCGGCCTCTTTTTGCTTCGTGAAGAGGCTCCTGGCATGCCCTTTATTCAGCCTAAGGGAATGGTTGTATGGAACAGGCTGTTAGAATACTGGAGAGAGTGTCATAAGCGCGCTGGCTATGTTGAGATCAAAACTCCTACCTTAATGGTTCGCACACTCTGGGAACGCTCTGGCCACTGGGAAAATTACCGCGAGAATATGTTCACATCGACGATTGAAAAAAGAGAGTTTGCGATTAAGCCCATGAACTGCCCTGGAGGCATGCTCCTATACGGCGCAACAGGCCATAGCTACCGAGAACTTCCTTTAAAAGTGGCTGAGATAGGTCTTTGCCATCGCTATGAGCATTCAGGAGCTCTTTCTGGTCTCTTTCGTGTCCGCTGTTTCCATATGGATGATGGTCATATTTTCATGAGACCGGACGATATTCAGAAGGAGATTCAGGGCATACTTTCTCTTGCCGATGAGATTTATCAGACCTTTGGGCTTTCGTATACTCTTGTTCTTGCAACGAGGCCTGAAGCACACACTATTGGAACGGATGAAGAGTGGGAGGCGACAACTGCTGCTTTAAAAAATGCTCTTGATGCAACAGAAAGACCGTACGAGATTGCAGAGGGAGACGGTGCTTTTTATGGACCAAAGATCGATTTTAGGGTTCACGATGCTTTGGGGCGCAAATGGCAGTGTGGAACTGTTCAGTTAGATATGTCTCTTCCAGAGCGATTTGATCTTGAATATACAGATTCCGATGGAACAAAAAAGCGACCTGTAATATCTCATAGAGCAATTTATGGCTCTATCGAGCGATTTTTTGGAGCATTGATTGAATTCTACGCTGGAAAATTTCCTCTTTGGTTGAGTCCTTCGCAGGTCTACCTTCTTCCAGTTGCTGATCGCCATCATGCGTATGCAGAGGAGCTTCGAAAGCGATTTGTCGATCTTGGTTTTGAAACCTTTGTCGATACATCTGCTGAATCGGTCTCTAAAAAGGTTCGAGTAGCGCAGCTCGAGCTTTATAACTATATCCTCACTGTAGGAGACCGCGAAGTTGAAGAAGGGAGCATCTCTCTTAGAACACGTGATGGTGTTGTCCATGGAGCAATGGATGTAAAAACCTTTGTACAAGCTATCTGTAAAGAGCGAGATGAAAAGATGCTCGTCTCCCCATTCACATGCTGATTTTTGAAGAAGAGGCCCTTCATCTCTTACACCGATCGCAGGTAATTGCCATCCCTACAGAGACGGTTTGGGGATTGGCAGCTCGCGTTTCTGATGAAAAGGCGGTAGAAAAGATTTTCGCTTTGAAAGGAAGACCTCCGAGCAATCCTCTTATTATCCATGTCAGCTCTATTGATATGATAGAAGAGCTCACCGACTCCCTTCCAGAAGAGGCAAAAGTGCTTATGCATACCTTTTGGCCTGGAAGTCTTACCCTTGTATTGCCGATTATTGAAGATCGTATTCCCAGCGCTGTTCGAGCTTCATTGCCTACAGCGGCCTTTAGAATGCCCAGCAATAAAGAGACGCTCGCTCTTATCGAAAAGACAGGTCCTCTTGTGGCTCCATCGGCAAACATTTCTGGAAGACCCTCGGCAACAACCGTGCAGCACGTAGAACAGGATTTTGGATCCTCTTTTCCCATGCTTGCTACTTCAGACTCGTGTGATAAGGGAATTGAGTCAACTATACTTATTTGGACTCCTGATTGTGACCGTATCTCCTGCGTGGGATCGGCGAAGGAGATAAGATACGAGTGTTGTGATGAAGGCAAGGTTAAAAACCTTGTTGAAGAACAACACGAAGTAGATTGTTTCCTACAGCCATCCCACGAGGGAGATACGGTCACAATCAGGGGTCGCAAGGGGGGAGAGTGGTATCTGGGGCGGCCTGGTGCCCTTCATATTGTTGACATTGAAAAAGTGCTTGGAAGAGCTGTACAGGGCCTTTATTCTTCTAAACCACTCTGTCCTGGCCAACACCTTCGCCACTACTCTCCTCGAGCAAAACTCTACCTTTATACCACGGCCTGGAAGCCAAGCGATCATTTTGACGGCCTACTTGGATTTGAGGATCGAGTCTACGAGAAAGCACCAGCGCTCATCACAATGGGTCGCTCAACGTGCCCCATCTCTGTTGGTAAACGACTTTATGAAGCGCTTCGCGAGATCGACGATTGTGGTCTTACTCGTGTCTTTGTCGATGGCCTTTTTCCTCGAACAAAAGAGTGGCAGGCAATACATGATCGCCTACAAAGGGCTGCAGAAAGAAATGAAAAATAATTCGAAAAGAAATACAATTTTTTCTCAATCAAAGTAAGGATTTCATTATGTCGAGTTGTGTAAACCCGGTTATAAGTAGCCAGAATCCCCAAACAATAGAAAAAAGATCTCCAGTGGTACAAAAGTTTTGCAAGGTAGCAGATTTGTATAGAAAAGGAATTCTTATGAGGTGGGAAGGCCGTTTTCGTTACTACGATTCTCTTAAAAGAAAGAGCTATACGCCTATTATCTCAACATTTACAGGCGCCTTTCGGGTAGTAAAAAATATTGTCACCCTTTTTCACGATATCGTAGCATTTCCTATTGTAGGTTTTGTTAAATGTGGACAAGCTCTCATTGATAGGAATCCAAAAAGAGCATTTTTGAATTTGGGGGCTATACCACTAAAAACTGGCAAAGCTGTTGTCACGTCCATAGTACACATATTTCAAGGAGCCATTGAAATGGTCCCTTTTATTGGAAATGGGCTTTGCTATACATGTGACAAAATATCAGACCGAATAAGGCATGGTAAAGGTGGAGATGTCTCTAAAGAGCACAAATATTCTGGTTGGGAAGAACCCAAAGTTAAGAGTATAAGCGATGCATTGATGAAGGTTGTAGCTACAGTTCTCATTGAATGTATAGGTGCACTCGATAGTATGGCTGCAGAGACAACCTCTTTTTGGACGTATGCCGGCTATCAAAGATGAAGCAAGATGCATGTTTTTAACAAAATGTAGAGGAGTTAGATATGGGGTGTTGTAACGCTATAGACGATTTTGTACAGCGTACCAAAGGGTTTGTTGATTTTAATGAAAGAGTAGACAATAACTATCCGCTTTTTAAAAATGACTGTTTTCAAAAATATGGATATATTCCTTTTGTCTCGATTGTTACTGGTTTTGGTCGAGTTGCAAAACATGTTGCCACTTTGTTTGCTGACACTATATTGATTTTGCTTGAGAGTATCAATAATTGTATTAGGAGCTTATATAATAAAAAGCTAAGAATAGTTGGGCAAATTTTATTTTTCCGCATGCCAATACATCTTTATACAACCACGATTTCTAATACATTGAACATCGCGCGCGGTATCATTGAGATGGTGCCACTTATAGGAAATGGAATCTGCATAGGTTTCGATACAGTGGTTGGCTACTAAATCTCAGCAAACCATGTAAAGATTTTCGATTAATAAGCTAAAAATAGACATAAAAAGATAAAGAAATATAAAATAGGATGCTTTTTGGATAGAATTTAAGGAGAAATAAATATGTCCTGTTGTCAAAATGTGAAAAATGGTTTTCAAAGCGCTATTAGGATGTGTGTTGACGAGGTTATGGATGTAGATGAAAGAAGTTCACTACCATTTTTCAAAAGAGATAGCCTTCAAAAATGGGGCTATGTACCAGGTGTCTCGTTAGGTAGCGGTGCTCTGCGAGTTGCAAAACACGCAGCCCTTTTGTTTCCCGACATTGTGCACGAGTTGATTAATAGAGGCATTAAGTGTGCAACCTTCATACGCGAGAAAGAAGCTTGGAAGATTCCTATAGTGGTGGTTCTGACACCATTATTTGTTGGTGCGAATATTGTTTATAACGTAGCAAATATTGCCCGAGGAATTATCGAGACGGTGCCATTTGTAGGAAATGGCTTCTGTTGTGCTTATGATACAAGGGGCCCCGATCAGGAGGACAGAATGGAGACCCCTTTTATTAAAGAAGACGGTCTTCAAGAGATTGGACATAAACCTCTTTTCTCAACCGGTAGCGGTGCTTTTCGGGTCGTATCAAGAGTAGCGGCTCTTGTTTATGATGCGATTACTATTCCAATAGCAGGTCTTATTGGTTGTGGAGTGGAGGCTTACCGTGGGAACCCAAAAGAAGGATTTAAAATTCTCTTTCTATATGTCCCGCTAGCTACGCTTACGGCAACTACCAGTAACGTAATAAATATCGCTCGAGGAATTATCGAGATGGTTCCCTTTGTAGGAAATGGCTTCTGTGTGGCTTGGGATAAAGGAGGCCCCTCGCAGTATCGTAGAATACACAGTCCTTTTATTGAAAAAGACGGTCTTCGAGAGCTTGGATACGAAGCTCTTTTCTCAACAGGTAGCGGTGCGTACCGTGTCATGACAAGAGTGATGGCTCTTTTTTATGATACCATCACCATTCCAGTAGGCGGTATTTGCGACTCTGCATATTTCGCCTATCATAAAAAGCCAAAAGAGGCATGCAAGGAGCTCTTTATAACTATGCCGAAAGAGCTACTTAAGGCAAATACCAGTAACATAGTAAATATCGCTCGAGGAATTATCGAGATGGTTCCATTTGCAGGAAATGGCCTCTGCTATAGTTTTGATAAAAACGTAGAGACAATATCGAATTGGTATAAACCACCCCAGCAGGAGCAAGCCGAAATAGAGTCGTCTGTTGATGATGACGAATATGGATGTTCCTTTACACGTTGTCGCCAACGTTAGGATAGACAAAGACAACTAAAACCAAAAAGAGCACCAGCCCGTAAAAGGGCATGGTGCTCTTTTTTTTGTACATATATTGCTCCTTGATGCTAGGTTGGCGATCCGTATATCCGTATCTTCTAGGGGGCTCTCTATGGCTTGTAAAAGGATTGTCGTTTGTCTCTCGATTGCTCTTAGTGTCGTTAGTAATATCTATGCTGAAAGCCCCTCTTTTAAGACGATGATGGGCAATCGCGGCACCTTGAACTGGCGCTCATTTGGACAAGAGAGGCTTTGGAATAGAGAAGATGTCAAAACAAGCGGTGAGATTGCAAAAAAGCAGTATGAGAGCTCTATCTTTTATCTTGAGAGCGCGCCAATCTATACAGTTCCCAAAAGAATTCACTTTATTTGGCTAGGGCCTGCCCCTTTTCCAGAGACCTCTGTAGCCAATGTTATCTCATGGATAGAACTCCACCCTTTGTGGGATTTTTATTTTTGGACGGATGATCCCGAAAGAGAGGTTCCTGTAGTAGGGATGGAGAGGCGGCTTGTAACAGAGTTTGATTTTGGTCCCCTCTCTCCTTTTATTGAAGAGATGGAAAATTGGGGCGGAAAGTCCGATCTTATGCGCTATCCTATTCTCTATCAAGAAGGTGGCATATACGTTGACCACGATGTTGAGTGCATACGCTCTTTTGATGCTCTCTCTTCTTATTTTGATTTCATTGCAGGCTACGAGCCATTGCACCATTACACGCCCGCGCCAAAGGATCCTTTTATCGTAAATAACGGGCTTATCGTTACCCGTCCCAATCACCCAATTTTGAAAAAGGCCATTGAGCGTGCTCTTGATAGGTGGACAGAGGCTGGCGATGTTCCTGGAAAGCTTTGGAAGGTTGTAGCTCGTACATTTGATCCTTTCACGTATACTTCCAAAGCTTTTTTGGGTGAGGGTGATGATCGAAATATTCTCATGCCTGCTTGTTATTTTCAGTCGTATGGGGGATTTAATAAAGAGACGATCTCAACTCTTAAAGAGCAGGGATATGTCTACGCAATTCACCATTTCGAAGGGTATTGGAAGCCAAGAGAAAACAGACATAGGCGTATTCTTTGAAGGTGTCTAAATGACACTACTTTGATATCATTTCAGTATCAATTGGGTCGATATGGGCTGAAGCCCAAAGTTTATCTGTCTTTTCTTCGCCTTCGGGGATGGTGATAGAAAAACAGGGAGTGTTGCGCATGATGCGCTCGCTTTTCCAGGCTTTGATAAAGGGCTCGACTTGCTCTGAAAGGCTCTTTTTTGAACAGAAAAGAGCGACAGAGATTCCCCTTGTAATTGCATGGCGGACCATCTCCTCAGAATTTCCTCCCGGAAGAAGATCTTCGATATTGTCGACGATGATAATTGGAATCATCCTTCGTATTAGCTTACCAAGAAGAGGTGGCTTAGTTTGAGGGGCAAGAGAGAGAAGCCTCATTCGTCGTCGTTGTGAGGCAAGAAGGACTGTTGCCCATGGCCAAAAGGAATGAGGAACAAAAAAGAGAGAGGGTTTATCAAGAGGCACGTGCTCTTTTCCTTTAAGATAGGCGGGAAAGAAGACGTAGCTTGTAATAAGAGAAAAGAAGCGGACAATATATCCAGAGATTGAAATAGAGATAGAGATGGCGATGATAAGAGTTGCCATTCCGACAATAGCAAATCCTTGATCTGGCTCTAAGCCGATCACTTCACTGATGACGTACATTGAAAGGGCTGAAAGAAGAACACCAAAAAAGCCGAACACGTTGGTGGTTGCGACAATCTGTCCTCTTTTTGTAGCAGGGCTTGCCACTTGAATGTAGGAATCGAGTGGGACAAGATAGGTTCCTCCAAAAAAGCCCATAAAAAAGACCAAGATCAAGACGATAGGAATCGTGTGAGACCAATGGGAGAGAAGTAAAGTTGAGATGGCCATACCAATTCCTCCAAAGGGAACAAGGCCAAATTCAACAGCTTTTCCCGACAATTTCCCCGCTGTTAGAGATCCTGCTCCAATACCAAATGCAGCAAGAAGGAACATATATCCTCCTTGTACATCTGTGAGATGAAGGGTTTTAAGAGCAAAAGGGATCATATTGAGCTGGATATAGGAGCCAATAAAGAGGAAAAAGGCAGAGCCTAAAACAGCAGAGAGTAAAGAGGGCTCTTTTCGGATAATTTTGATGTTTTTGATAAGCTCTGAGATAAGCCTGGGAGTAACTTTTTTACGGGAACCTGCAGGTGGAGTCTTTTGAATTTTGAAACTCAAAAGTAGTGAGACGAGAGAAAAGATGGCACAGATAGTAAGAGCGAGGATAAAATTCTTGTTTGTGATGTCAGTAAGAAAAGCAGCTAAAAAGGTTCCTACGATGATGGCAATATAGGAACAGGAAGTAAGAAGTCCATTTGCCTTTGAAATTGACTCTGTGGGAACAATTTCTGGGATAATACCATACTTACATGGAGTAAAAATAGCGCTGTGAGATGCCAGTAAAAAAAGGGTGAAAAAGGAAAGGGGTTTATTTTGTAGACCAAGAGCGAGCATTCCAAAAAGGATTGCAGCGAGCTCTACAGCTCGCGTGATAATGATAATTGTTCGCTTACTGTGGCGATCAGCTAGAATCCCGGCTGTTGTTGAAAGAAGAATGAAGGGAAGAACATAAATACCACCTGCCATCGCTAAAATTCTATTACTCGAGGCGGCTCCTTCAATGGCGATAAAGCAAAAGGCCAAAAGAAGCTTAAAAATATTGTCATTCATCGCACCAATAAATTGGCACACATTGAGGAATCGAAAAGAAGAACCAATTCCCTTCTCATGTGATAGAGTCATAACTTCAGGCTCTTTTGTGATGCGGTTGGAAGATGACATCGTTTAACTTAACCCCTGATTGTGACCTAATCCGTGGTTAAAACACCATACAATAGGAAGGGCTGTATAGTCTAGCTTTGAACCGGTTAACAAGGATTACCTACAGTTTCCTCTATAGGAGATCCATCTGGTGGGCTCTCCTGCTGTTGGAATGACGCTATGAGCCTGGTTTTTTGTCATTGGACTGTTTGTTCGTAAGAGGCTGTAGAGCCAAATATGACGTATCATGTCTATAGCGGCCAATTTCTTCTTATTACATGGATGCTGACAATTTCCTTGCAAATAGTCTACCATGCACTTTCCAAAGTTCTCGAATGTATACGGCTTACCTAAGAGCATGTATGTTTGTAATACAATAAGACCTACAGTTTGCACCTGTTTTCGAGGATCACCACCCGTTGTTTGGTCACAAAGGTCATAGAAAATGCGGTCAAGAATACGAGCGTTGATGTGTACACCACCATAATCATGGTTTTCATCCAAAGGCAATCGTTGGTAAATTAATTTAGTTTCAGTGAAGGACCGAATTACCCTTTTGTGCACTTTACACATAGTTTTAGAGCATATTCTTTGGTCCCGAACAACAATATCACCAATAGACCAAAAGGGTTCACCACGAGGTGGTTTATAGAGATTGTTTCGAATAGCCCAGTCTTTAGCCATTAAGGCAAAGACATCAGCAATAAATTCCTCGATAGCACCGGGTTGTCCTGGATACATGAGTTGGTCCTGTCCTTTGCGTAAAAAAAGCTGGGCAACAGCGTGACCGACTTCGTGGGCTACAACAGTGAAATCTCGAGAAAAGCGTACTTGCTTGTTGTCATCTCCTACATAATGCGCGATATCAAAGGAGAGTTTTTTATCCTTCCAATAAGCATTTGCCTTACCCGGTTTGCCCCACTGAACAGAAAAATTCAATGTAAGGTCTATGCCAAGAACGGTTTTTGCAAAATTTAGGGCTATATAGATATTTTTGTGTGCTTCTTTTTCGGCAAGAACAACTTGATTTTTGCAATATGCCTTTGCGTGTTGGCAGTGAAACATTTGCTGCGGTGAGATAGTCTGTATGCTCATAATAGCCTCATTCTGGTTTGTGTAAATAACAGTGTCGCAAAAATGGTGGAACGAAACAAGTCTTTTCCCAATATCGCTAGGGAAGAGAGATCGATTCAACTACTTTATACTCATCAAGAACAGAAAGACACTTCTCTAGGCATTCATGAGCAGGTTGAATATCTTCTAGTGAGTATTCTAAGGGAGCATGAACGGGACCGGTTGTGTCAAAAGAGATGAGAGGGCCCGTACAGTCTATATTGAGATTTTTTGGCATGTGCTCAAACTGTTTGGATAAATGAGGTAGAGAGCTTGAGCAGTAAGCAAGAGTAGTGAGATTTGGAATCGTTGGAAAATATTTTGTGAAAAACTCCTGGCAAATGGCACCGGAGCCGGATTCTTCAACGATTACACTATTTGGAGCGTACAATGAGTGCACATAGCGAATAAATTCAGGGGTGGGATTTCGATATATAGATTTCGAAGTATGAAAATAAGTCGAAGAATAGTTAGGGAAAAGTTTTTTGAAAATTTTTATAAAATGGCAGCACCCTCTTGCTGAAAAGAGAAGGGATGTTATTTTTCTTTGTTGGCAAAATGCATTCAGCTGTAAAGAGGCTACAATTAGTCGAGGAACATTATGTTTTGCTTGCTTTTCCCAAGTATTCCATTGCACAGATTCTTCTGGATAGGGATTTAAGAGGCGCAATATTCGCATCAAATTTGCGAGATCTGTTTGACCTTTTTTACAAACATCTTGCTCGATAGGTGTATAGTGGGTTTTTTTACATAAAACACCTGTTATTCCATATTTTTTTGGAGAGGCGACATCTGCTCGAGGGTTATCACCAAGGTGGGAGAGAATTTCATACTTGTTTATAAGCTCTGGCCAAATAGTCCCCTGTGATTTGCCAGAGACGGTAGCAAAAAGATGGATCTTTTTGTCTAAACCCACTTTTTCGAGAATTTGTGCAAGCTCTTCATTGTTGTAATAGGTATCGGAGATCAATAAATCTCCGTCTTGCACTTTCGAGAGGTTGGCTACGATTGGGAAGACGTTACTTATCTCTGTTTCTATTTCAAATGCTTTGAGCTTTGCAGTCTCTTCTAAAGAGAGCTTGTTCATTATCATAAATTTTCGATAAGTATCTTCGAGCGTGCCATCTGAGGCCATTGCCGCCGATATTCTTAATTTTGTAAATCCAGGAAAGGGGTATCTTGTTTCTACAAGGCGAAATACAGAGAGAGGGTCTTTGTGTAGTCTGCCAAGAAGGGTGTCAAAGACATCAAACGAGTGAACCTGAGTTTTGACAGGGTGTGATTTGGCATGTGTATGAGAGCACAAAAGAGAAAGAAAAATGATTACAAACGCTTTTCGAGAAAATAGTAAGCGCAGCATCTGAATATCTCCTAAACTATATGTATTCTTGCGCTAATAGGCCTTTTTACTTGTCTGGCTTGTGATTGTTGATAAAATACTGACCCAGTGTGGGTTGGTAGTTTTGTAGCTCGGCAAACAATTTTTTGAGCAGTTTTTTATCGAACCTATCAAAGCTATACTGTTCAAGTAGATGTACGCATTTATCTATACAATCGTGGGCTGGTTGGATCTCTTCTATTTTATATTCAGGAGCTAATCGAACAGGACCATTAGCACCGTAAGAGATGAGGGATCCGGTCAGGTCGAAATTAATCTTTTCTAGATTGCGACTAGAGCCATGTAGTATGCAAGGTACGTTTTTGTTTACACCAACAAGGCAAATATAGCTTGGGTCAGAGGCGAAAAACTCTTTAAAAAACTGTCCACATGAATGGCCAGATCCCATTTCATCTACAATAATTGTTTTGGAAGAGTAAAAAGATTTAAAATAATGAACATATTCGGGGGTAGCATGTCTATACATATGTCGAGAAGAGGGTAAGTAATGCGATTGATAGTTTGGAAATAGTTTTTCAAATATTTTTATAAAATGGCAACATCCTCGCGCAGAAAATAAAAGCGAAGTCTTATTCGTCTTTTGGCAAACTTTATTAAGAGCTAATGATCCTTGGATTAGGATGGGTACATTGAATTGAGCCTGCTCATTCCAAACGGACCAATACAAGGATTTTTCTGGATACGGATTTAAAAGTCGCAATTCCCTCATTAAATTTGCGAGATCTGTTTGATCTGCTGCGAGAACAGTTTGTTCAATATTAGAATAGTAGTTCTCGTTGTTTCTTCGTTGAGGAGTTTTGGCTTCACTATAGAAACAAAAGAGAGATAAAAACAGAAAAAAACTAATACGACTTTTTTGTACAAAAACTAAACAAAACACAACAATTTTTCCGGGCCTTTTTGCCCTCATATATTGAATATTTAAGATATTTGTCTAGAGAGTTTGAAAATTTTTTTTACCAAATTCAATTTTTTTGTGTCTCTACGTTGTGCTTATAATTGTGGTACGGACTTAGTGCTGGTTGGTGAAATTGAAGCACTGCAAACAGCCCTCTGAGCAGCTCGCTATCGAATGTATCGAAGGTATAGTGTTCGAGTAGCTGCACGCATTTTGCTATACAATCATGGGCTACTTGAACATCTTCTATCTTATATTCAGGAGGGAGCCGAACAGGGCCGCGCTTGTTATAGGAGATAAGAGATCCGACCAAATCATAGTTGATCATTTCTATATGAGCATTAAAACTATGGGTTATAGATTCTATACGTCCGTGTGCACCAACAAGGGGAAAATAGCATGGATCAGAGGAAAAGAACTGTTTAAAAAACGTTTTACATGTGGTTCCAGAGCCAATTTCGTCCACAATAAGTGTTTTGGAAGAGTAAAGGGATTTGAAATAACGAACATATTTGGGTGTAGGATGTGTATACATATATCGAGAGGAGTGAAGGTACGTTGATTGATAGCTTGGAAAAAGTTTCTTAAATATTTTTATAAAGTGACAACATCCTCGTGCGGAGAACAAGAGCGAATTTTTTCCCTTTTCTTGACAAGTCGTGTTGAGTGCCAATGACCCTAAAATGAGAATAGGCACATTCAATTGAGTTTGCTCATTCCAAATAGACCAATGCAGAGATTTTTTTGGATGTGGATTTAAAAGTCGTAAAGTTCGCATCAAATTTGCTAAATCTATCTGATCTCTTTCAAGAACCGTTTGTTCAAGGACAGAGTAGTCGGTTTCATTAGAGAGATCCTCTTCTACGCTAGAGGCAAGTGACATTAATTTGTCGAAAGGAAACCTTTTCATGCCAGAAGTAACATTTTGGGAATTATCAACCCCCTTTTTCTTATAATCAAAGATTTTAGCTTCGCTATAAGAGTAAAAAAGTGATAAAAACAGAAAAAGTTTAATGTATATTTTTCGCATAAACATAATATTTATCTAAACCCTTGTTGGACCCCATATAAATCTATAGCGAAAAAACCTCAAGTTAAGTTGCGCTTTATCGATGGCAGGGTGGTAATATAGCAGACAAAAAACAGTAGTTAATATGGGCTCGGTTGTTTGCAGTAATGAAATAGAGGTGCTTTTAGAGGCATTAGTAGAGCGTCTTAAAGCTCTTACCCCCGCTCTTACCAAAGCTACAATCGTTGTTCCAGATAATCTTTTTCGATCGTGGCTCACCCATGAGCTTGCATCGAGAGGAATTTCGGTTTTGGATTTGGAGTTTCTTCTTATAGAAGAGCTTTTCGAGAGAAGATATAACCATCTCTTACCTCTTTCCTTTCTCCCTCTGTTGACGAGTTTTTTTGAGAAAGAAAACTGTTCTATTCCTGTACGCCACGCTCTTCTTCCTTTCATAAAGAGAGCTTTTTTTGAAGAGAGTGACTTTTTTGTAGAAAGAGAATCTTTGTGGGATCGCTTTGTAGAATGGGCAAAAATAAAGCGCTGTGACCTTAACCTGCACGCTCTCACCTATCTTTTCGGATTTTCCTCGCTAAATAGAGCTTTTTTTGAGGAGGTTTCTCACTCTCCTCTTTTTAAAGAGTTGTTTTTCCTCTCTCCCTGCATGCTGTATTGGGGTGATCAGTGCTCAGACAGAAAGGTTCGCTATCTACTCGATAGTGCAACACAATCATCTCAGAAGCATTTAGAGAAGCTTCTTTTGGATCGACAGAGATTTTTAGCCAATACTGGGCAGATGGGTCAGCAATTCATGCTTGCGATAGAGGACCTGGATTTGCCAAAAGAGGCGCTCTATACTCTTCCAAAGCCTCTTTTTAAAGAGCCGTATCAAAGCTATATTTCAACAGAACTTCTTTCTAAGCCCTGTCCAACCCTCTCTCTTTTAGACCATTTGAAGGCTGATATGCTTTTGCTTGTAGGAAAAAGAGATAAATCAGAAGAGCTTTTACAAGATCCTTCCATTGAAATTCACGCTGCATACACTCCACTTCGTGAGGTGGAAGCGTTGTATGAGAGGGTTCAAAATGGTTGCTCATTAAAGCCAGCAACAGTTTTGGTCTTTGTTACTGAAATGTCGCGTTACCGAGCAGCTTTTGAAGAGGTATTTCGAGGAGCGTATCAGATTTGGGGAGAGGAAAAAAGAGGAGGAGCACTGAGCCTCTTTAAAATGTTAATCTCCTTTTTTTCTTCCAAAAGTCGTTCTCAAGATTGTGTGCAGCTTCTTCGACATGAGCTTTTTCAAAAGATACTTTCCATTCGCTCTCAAGATGTAGAGGCTCTTATTTCCTGGCTCTCTAGGAATCCAACGGCCTGGGGTATCAGCGAGAAGTATCGGCATCGATATTGTGAAAAGAGGCTGCTTCCTGTAGAGAGAGGGCAAAGTCTCTCTTCTTGTTATGAGAAGTATCTTGGCTTTTTTCTACAAGAGTTGAAAGAGGATCGTACGCGAATTGAATCTTCTCTTTTACAGCCATTGGGAAGCTTTTTTGCCTTTATACAGGAAGTGGAAGAGAGATGTGAGCTTCCCTTGGAAGGGAAAAGGGCTATTCTTAAGTGGAGAGATTTTTTCTCTTATCTTGCCCAGCGTATTGTTAGAGGTAATGCTTATGAAGAAGAGGCGCTGTTGCTTGCCCAGATAGAGTTTGAGAGGATCTCTGTAAAAAGTAGCTCTGCTAAAGTTGAGCTTTCTGAAGCGTTGAGAATTTTTTCTGCTTTTATTGACCGCGCAATGTCGCACCGCTCTATCGATATCGTCTCTCCAATAATTGTCGCTGAATTCGGTTCTGTACAACCCTTTCCTGTTGAGCTTGTCGCTCTACTTGGACTTCAGGAGAATATTTTTCCAAGGCATGATGAGGATAAGCTCTTTTCCAAAATGCATCGCATGGTCTCTGCTTCTCCAGTAACAAATGTGGGAGTTGATCGCTACAGTGTTATAGAGGCGATATTGGCAGCAAAAAACCTCTTTGTTGGCTACCAATCGTATAATTTTGAAAGGAGACATTCCTATTCGTCCGTTATTGATGAGATGATGCACCATCTTGATGAGCATTATAGGATCGATGGAGCTCTGCCATCAAAAAAGCTCCATACTCAACATCCTCTTCATAGATCGGTTAGAGTGAAGAAACAAGAGCAGAAAAAAGGCAAGGATCTTTACCTTGGTGCACAAAAAGAACAAGAAGAGATCGATCTACAAAATTTTTGCTGCGCAGCCTTTTCACCGCTCAAAACCTTTTTTCGAGAGCAGTATGCTCTACATTCTGATTGGAGGCAAGAAGACCCACTTTTTGTGCGATCAAAAGATGTTCGAAAATCATTTGTAAAAGGGGCAATCGAAGATGGGATAAAGGGAACATGTATATCAAAGGAGCTTTCTAGGATAGAAGAGGGCATTACTCTCTATGATCTTCATCTTCTTCCAACTGTCTCTTCTGCTCAGATAGATGGGGTCGAAATTTTTTGTCCAGCGGTTCAAAAAGTTGCAGGATCCCTATCTGGGATTGCTGATAAGGCAATCATTCTCTTTGATGAACAGTGGGAGAAAGAGCTGTTTTACCGTTGGCCAGAGACTGTATTGAGATCTCTTCTTGCACAAGAGCATGGTCTACAGATAGCTCAAAAAGCGTATATTGTCCCTGAAAACCGCTATCTTTCATTGAAGATAGCGGATGCTAAGAGCAGTTTTGCAGAGTGGGTACACTTTTTCTCGGCTGTTAAAAAAGAGCCTTTTCCTTTCTCCTATGAGATTGTCCAGCTTTTACTAAAGGAAAAAGAGGGGCTATATCAAGCAATTGCTGATAAAGCTGAAAGAGAGAAGGGAGCATGGTCTATCTATTTCCAAGGGCTTTCTCCTACGATATGTGAAGAGCACAAATCCTCTTGGAAAAGGTGGGCAGAGGATCTTTGGAAAGAGTATTTTGTGTCTGTGGAGGGAAAATGAGCTTTAATATTTCCTCAGAGATTCTTGACAAAAGGCTCTTTCTCGAGGCTTCTGCTGGTACAGGAAAGACGTTTGCAATTGAGCACTATATTGTTCGCTCTATTCTTTCTGGAGATCTTGTCCCCTCAAAGCTCTTTCTTGTTACTTTTACACGAGCTGTTGCTGATGAGCTTACAATTCGATTGCAAAAGACATTAGAAGAGACAAGTAAAGAACTCTTAATGCCCTCAAATGCTTGTCCTGATTATCTTCTTCCCTATCTAAAGAAGCAAGAGTTTCAACGAAGACAACAGGTAAGAAAAATTGAAGAGGCTCTCTCAAGGCTTTATGAGGCGACAATATCGACAATTCACGGCTGTTGCGATCATCTGCTCTCTTTATGGGAAGGTTGTGAGGAAAAGCCATGGATATCTGATTATGAGCAGGGAGAGTGGATTTTCGAATATTTGAGAGCACAGACGCTTCTTTCATATGGCGAATGGAAGACACTAGGAAAGCGGTATTCATACAAGAAACAAGCAATTGTTGAAGATCTGAAAGCCTCTTTTCAAAATCCTCCGGCTCCCATTATTCCTCTAGAAGGGGCTGTAGCAGAGGCAAGGAAAAAAATAGAACGTTTAGATCAGATCTCGTTTGCGCTTCAAAAAAAAGCACTGCAGTGTCGCGGTACTACGAATAAGCAAGGAAGGCTTCATGTAGAGCTTGTTTGCTACTTTGATGCGATAGAACAGCTTGTTCGAGAGGGCCCTTCTGATAGCACTCTTGCCGCTCTTCAGAGAAGAAATCTTAGCTCTTTGTTTGCTTCTACTCGCGCTCAAACAGAAAAGCTTTCTGAAGAGGTTTCGAGTATTGTTGAGACTCTGCTCTCTGTTTTATGGCCCTCTCTTTTCCATTACACCCTTTCTGAGGGCATTGTTCGAAGGCTCTCATTTGATTGCGCAGAGAGGTTTTCTCTATATTTAAAACTTTCGGGCAAAAAGACACCTGAGAGTGTTATACAGAACACAATTGCTCTTTCAAAAAATCCAGATTTTTGCGCTATGGCAGCAGAAGCGGTTGGCTATTTGATTGTAGATGAGTTTCAAGATACTGATGCTAAACAGTGGGAGATTTTCTCAAATCTTTTCATTCAAAATCCTCTCTGGAAAGGTTCTGTACTTGTTGTTGGCGATCCTAAGCAGGCTATCTATGGCTTTCGAAATGCTGATGTTTATAGCTATTTTGCTGCGAAAGAGAGCTTTTCTTCCTCTTCTTGTCGAACGCTCTCTATCAACTATCGCGCAGAGCCACACCTCGTACAAGCGATCAATAAGCTCTTTTCTGGTTCAGAGAACTCTCCTCTTTTTTATCTACCTAAATTAGGAAAGGGGCTTCATTTTGAACGGGTTGACTCCGGGAAAAGAGGAGAAGAGATTTATATACATACAAGAGGGGCTTTGCATCTTTTTGTAGCCAAAGGAGCTATTGGAAGAAAGAGACGATGGCCTCATGAGGCGCTAGAGATAGAACGGCTCTTTCCTTGGCTTGCTGATGAGATGATCTTTTTGGAACAAAAAGGAATCCCCTTCCGTTCACAGGCTATTTTAGTACGAGATCGCTATCAGGCGAAAAGAGTGCAGCGCTATCTACAAGAAAGAGGGGTTCCCACCTGCTCTTGGAGGGTTGATAAAGTCACAGAGTCGCCTCTTTACCAATGGCTATACAAGGCTTTTTTATTGGCAACGCAGCCATCGGATCAAAAAAAGCTCTCAAGCCTTTTGCTTCTTTTTCCAACAAATGAGCACAAAAAACTCTGTCAAGAGATTGCTATCTCGAAACGACTCGATCAGTGGGCTCTTTGCGTAAAGGAATGGCTACACGTACAAGAGGCTTTTTATAAAGGCGGTATTGGGGCGATGGCAAAAGCTCTTTTCTCAGCATTGTGGGATGGAGTGCAATCAACAGATAAATGGCTCTCATCACTTGGCTCTCAGGCAGTAATTGATATCGAACACCTTTTTGAGCTCTTATCACTTTTAGAAAAAGATCTTCCCCCATCTCTTGAGAGTTTCGCAGAGGCTCTTTTGTGCTTAGAGAGCCATTTTTCTCAAAATCCAGAGCTCTTTTTACAAAGAATCGATCCTGACGATGAAGGAGCACCAATTTTGACAATGCATAAAAGCAAAGGATTGGAGTTTGACGTTGTATATGCTCTTGGTTGCTCCTGTAGAACACCTTTACAGGAAGATATTGAAGAGGGCGAGGCGGAAAAGATCCGTCAGCTCTATGTTTCGGTAACTCGGGCCAAAAAAAGGTGTTATCTTCCTGTTCTTCTTGAAGAAGATAGAAAAAAGATACCTTTAGGCGCAGCCTCTCCTGTTGAATTGCTTTTTGCAGGGCTTTCTTGCAAGGATTCCCACACAGATTGGTTACAAGCTCTTTATGGAAATATGGATAGTTCCCGGATTCTGGAGGTTGTTGAGAAGCTCTCTCAAGAAGAGAGTATTACAAGCTCTTTTGTCGAAGAGGAGCAGAGATTTTTTTCTGCTGTTAAGGAGAAAAAAGTTGAGACAGCTCGGTCTCTTTCTCCCTTGAGATGGACAAGAAACAGATATTGCTCCTTTTCTTCGATGAGGAAAAAAGAGCCAATTTTTTCTTCTTTTGATACAGAGGGCTCCTCTGCTCTTTTTGGAACAGAGTTTCATGCAGCTATTGCAACGCTTTTGTTTGAACCCCTTGCTGTCAGATCCTCTTTGGAGAAGATCGAAGAGAGAGTGGATAGCTCTCTTGGCTTCCTTTTACACAGAGCTCTTGGGGTAGAGCTTATTTTGGAGGGAGAACGAGTCTCTTTGCATGAGATAGAAAGAGATAAGATGAACGTAGAGGTTCCTTTTTTAGATCGAGGATCTGATGGAGTCTTTTGCCGTGGATCAATAGATCTTCTCTTTGAGTGGAAAGGAGCTATTTATATTATCGACTGGAAGACAAATCTCGTTGACAAAGGTCTTTCTCAGTATGTTGTAGAGAAAGGCTACGATCTTCAAGCTCAGCTTTACAAAGAGGCGGCACATCGCGCCTATATACCCCATTTTCGGTGGGGAGGATTCTTTTTTGTCTTTGTCAGATCAAGCGAAGGAGTGCATTATGTCTCCTGAGAGCCTAGTAGAGACGTTTTTGGAAGAGGGACGCATCGATCATTTTGATCGATCGTTGGCAAAAAAAATAGTGCCAGGGAAAGTCTCTTGGCTTGCTCTATGGGTTGTAAAGGCCTTTCGTCAAGGAATTACAATCGCTAAAATCGATGAGAATCTCCATCCTTGTCCTGCCGCTGTTTTTGTTGATGAGCAGTTTGTTGTTCCAAAAAGTCATGAGTGCGAGGCGATTGAAAAAAGCATCAAGGAAGAGATTGCTTTTTTTGATTCAATGGGAATTGTTATCGATCCGCCATTTATTGCGCTTTCTTATTCTTATGGGATTGAAAGGGCTCTGCAGCGCCATTCGAGGCGTCTTTTAAAGGCGGCTCCTTTTATTCCGCTCTCTTTACCAAGAGAACTTGAGGCTGTAAACGATGATCAGCGCCGTGCCATTATCGGCGCATGTGAACATACTTTTTCTTTGATCACGGGGGGGCCTGGGACTGGAAAGACATATACTGCTGGGATTTACCTTCAACATGTGGCGAAAACGAGCCCCATTCCATTGAAAGTGGCTCTTGTTGCTCCTACAGGAAGGGCTGTGCAAGCTTTAGAAAAGAGTATCGGCCGTTTTGTAAATGACTCGATATCTATTCAGGCGCACACTATTCACAGCCTTATTCGCTCCAAAGAGTACCTTCCCTTCCATCTTATAATTGTCGACGAGTGTTCGATGGTAGATAGTGATCTTATGCTTTCTCTTTTTGAGAGAATCCACAGTGGAGTAAGAGTTTTGATGCTCGGAGATGCTGATCAGCTCCCTCCTATTGAGCCAGGAAGGCCCTTTTTGCAACTGCTCCAAGAGCTTCCTGCCTATAGGCTTCAAACATGTCAGCGAACAAATGTGAGAGACATTTTAACTCTTGCTTCATTGGTTTGTGATGGAAATAGCGAAGAGGTTCGAGAGTGGCTCTCTACAAATAGTTCAGAAGAGGTCTGTTTTTATAATTGTCAGACATCCGAAGAGTGGGGTCAATTTTACAATATAGTGGACGAAGAGATCACTGCAATGTGGAAAAAGTCCTCTAAAGCTGCTGTTTGCCTCACGCCCATCCGAAAAGGACCCTTTGGAACAGAGGCGATAAACGAAAGAGTTTCGAAAGAGCTTGTAGATCAAAAAGTAGAGCCCATTGTTGTTTGTAAAAATGCGCATAACCTGCGTCTTATGAATGGGGAGTTGGGATTGTTGGAAAAAGAGAGCGGGGAGATTCTCTTTGCACACGGCAAAATTCCACTTGCTCTTTGCCCTCAGATCGAAAAGGCGTATGCTATGACCGTCCACAAAAGCCAAGGTAGTGAATTTGATACGGTTTTATTCGTTTTGCCCCCTAAAGCATATGTCGACAGAAAACTTCTCTATACAGCTATAACAAGAGCTAAAAAACGCCTTATTATTGTGGCTGACATAGAAGATTTTTCTAATCTTTACAAGGTGTGTATATAATTGCGTTATTTGCTAATAATGTTACTCTTGTGTGTTATGAGGAAAAAATCTATGAAAGCGGTTTTGAGTGCCTTTTGGCTCTGTTTATTCTTGGTAAGCAGTGTTGTTATTGGGGTAAGTTATGACAAAAATAAACCGACCATCATCTTTGATTTTGGGGGTGTTATTGGTGGAAGTCGTCATGGGCTTTTGGAGGAAAGAATAGCCAAAGAGCTTAAGATTTCTCAAGCACAGGCAAAAGATATGGTAGAGGCTGCTCAAAAGGCAAGAAATCTGAAAGTTCCTGAGAAGAGATTTTGGCAGTTTTTTTCTGCTAGCGCCGGAATAAAATTGCCCAAAGAATGGCCAGAGAGGTTTAATGATATGCGTCGGCACGTTATCTACGTTAACCCCAAGATGATGGAGCTTATTGAGGAGCTAAAGAAAAAATATTATCGCGTAGCTATGCTCTCGAATGTTACAACGAGTCGATCAAAGGCGATACGAGATCTAGGTGTTTATGCGCCTTTTAATCCGGCTGTGTTGTCATGTGAGATTGGATGTTCGAAACCAGACAAACAGGCCTTTAAAATACTTCTTGAAAAGCTTGGAAATGTTCCAGCACAAAAGTGTATTTTTATCGATGACAAACAAGACAATATCGATGTTGCCAAGAAGATGGGCTTTGATGCCATTCTCTTTACCTCTTGCGATGAGCTGAAAATAGCGCTTGGTAAGCGCAAAGTCTACGTGAAAACGTGGTAAGCTCCATCTAACTCGATCTTAATAGTTTTATTTTTATTTCGACAAAAGGTATATGCACAGCTAAAGGTGGTACAACTTGTACTTCTTAGTGCAAGGAATTTGTACAAAAAAATACGGCTTTTTCGTATAACGTGTGGTGTATATTTCCGCTTTGGAGAAAAGCTTATGATATCGGCGCAAGAGCATCTCGTTGATGAACAGATTGTCTGTTGGAACTGTGAAGAGACTGTTCATGAATCTGCAGTACAGTGTCCGTATTGCTATGTTGATATGGCTCGCCACCCGGTTGAAAGAGATTCTAAGATTGCACCTTTTCATCACACACATACTTCAGAAGAGATTTCTGCAAAAGAGGGAACACTCTCTTTTCTCTTTTCTCTTTTGTTTCTCCTCTCTGGAAGTGCGCTTTTTTTCCTCTCGGTACTCGTCGCCTTTTTTGCTCGAGGTGGAGAATTTACCCTCCGTTGGTCTGAGCAGAACTGGTCAGCATTCTTAGGCCTAGGAATAGCCTTTCTTTCCTTCGGCACAATCTTCCTCCAAAATGTCCCTGGAGGCAGAAAAGAGCTGTAGGGTTATATAATATTACCCTCGCGCGCCTTCTCTTTCTGTAGCGCAGCACTTTTTGTACTTTTTGCCACTTCCACAGGGACATGGTTCATTGCGGCCTGCCTTTGGGCCTACATGGATGGGTTGAACGGGGGTGGGCTGTTCAGTTTGTCCTGGAGAGGCTTCTTCGAGGGAAGGGGTGAGCGTTTGATCATGCTCGAGAGAGATCTCTTCCTCATCGATAGGTTGAGCATAAAAGTTCTCCTCAGGCTGTGTGTAGATCTGGAATTTGAAGAGAGCTTTTACAATCTTTTCTCTGAGCTGCATGGTAAGAGCATTAAAGAGGCGAAACGCTTCGTGTTTAAACTCGATGAGTGGATCTTTTTGTCCAAGAGCTCTGATATGGACATCGGAGCGTAGATGGTCCATCTCTAAAAGGTGGTGTTGCCAAAGATCGTCAACTGATCGAAGCATAATAGAGCGCACGATATCTTGGATAAAGCTCATCGAGTGCAATGGATCTGCTCCTGTCTCTTCAATGACTCTTTTTTGGGTTAAAAGCTTTTCTTCTATGCCGTGGCGAACCATCTCTGCGCTCTTTTCCCCAATCTGTTCTGCATCTTGGCTAAAGAGAAATTGATCATCGATTCCTATAGGGGCGATGGTAGCGAGCCACTGCCTGAACTCCTCTTTACTCTCATCTGAGTCAATCGATGCTGCAGCGTGAAGTGTGAGGTGTTCCCCAAGCTCTAACGCCATCTCGCGGGGGTTGCCTGTATGTAAAAGGTCGTTTCTGAACCCATAGATCTCTTGGCGTTGTTTATTCATAACATCGTCATACTCGAGCGTATGCTTGCGGATGCTGTAATTTCTGCCTTCAACGCGCTTTTGGGCCGTCTCTATCGATTTGTTGAGAATACCAGCAGAGATAGGCTCTCCTTCTGGTGGACGAAACCGTTGGAGCCATCCTGCAAGAGCAGGAGAGGCAAAAAGACGCATTAGTGGATCTTCTAAGGAGATGAAGAATTTAGAAGAGCCGGGATCTCCCAAACGGCCACCACGGCCACGAAGCTGTCTATCGATACGGCGAGATTGGTGGCGCGTTGAGCCGAGAACATGGAGGCCGCCTTTGTCTGCAACGCCCTTTCCAAGTTTAATATCTGTTCCTCGGCCAGCCATGTTGGTAGCAACTGTTATCGCTCCCTCTTGCCCTGCCATGGAAATAATCTCAGCCTCTTTTGTGTGGTTTTTCGCGTTGAGAACTGTGTGATCGAGGCGGTTGAGTTTAAAAAGGCGGGAGAGCTTTTCAGAGACTTCCACAGATTCTGTGCCGAGAAGTATGGGACGGCCTTCTCCATGGATCTCTTTAACCTCATTGAGAATGGCCGTGTACTTTTCACGCTCTGTCATGTACATCTCATCATTTGTATCATCACGTTTGCACGGCTTGTACGTTGGAATTTGCAGTACGGTGAGCTTGTAAATCTCTTTAAATTCACTTGCCTCTGTGATGGCAGTACCGGTCATTCCAGCGAGGCGATCGTAGAGCCTAAAGTAGTTTTGAAGTGTTATAGTGGCATAGGTTTGTGTCTCGCGCTGGATTGGGACACACTCTTTGGCCTCTATAGCTTGATGCAGACCATCAGAAAAGCGGCGCCCAGGCTGCATACGGCCCGTGTGTTCATCGATGATGACGATCTTGTTATCTTGAATGATGTAGTCGACATCTTTTTCCATGAGAAGATGAGCTCTAAGAAGCTGTCGAAGGTTGTGGGAGCGCTCTTTTCTCAAAGCGTCTTCCTCTTGAATTTTTAGCTTTTTCTCTAGCTTTTCCTCATCTGAGAGCTCATCGTCGTGGTCGATTTGAACAAGCTCATGGCCAAGATCGAGCATGACAAGATCATTCTCTTGGCCACCGCCTTCTACCCAGGCGTGGGTTCCTTTTTCTGTAAGTTCGTACTCATTTGCACGCTCATCGATGATGATGTAGAGCTCTGCTAAGGCGTCTGCTCGAAGTTGTTTGTTTTGCTCTTTGTAGTAATGAAGATCCCATTTATCAATCGCTGCTCGAATGTCAGGATTTTCTCGTAATCTCTTGAGAACTTTATTACAGGGCGTTCCCTTACTGATAAGCCAAAGCCTCTGACAGGCGTCATACTCTTTTTCTGTGAGGGTAAGAGTCTCTTCTTGATCGCCCCAAAACCGGTTGAGGACCTTCTTGGCATCGAGAGCAAGGCGTTGACACTCATCGCGCTGGCGTTTGACAAGTGCTGCAACATTTTGTTGAAGCTCTGAGTACAGTTGTTTTGTCACAGCAGAAGGGCCTGAGATGATAAGAGGGGTTCTTGCTTCATCGATGAGGATGGAGTCAGCCTCGTCAACAAGAGCAAAGTAGTGGCCGCGCTGTACTTGTTCTTCTGCAGACATTGACATAGAATTGTCTCGAAGATAGTCGAAACCAAATTCAGAAGCTGTTCCGTAGACGATGTCGGCTGCATAGACCTTTTTGCGCTCTTCATGCTCCATTCCCTGTTGCAGCACGCCTACTGTTAGTCCCAGTCTTGTGAAGATAGTGCCTACCCATTCACAGTCTCGTTTTGCCAGATAGTCGTTGACAGTCACGATATGAACGGGTTTTCCAGTCAGAGCATTGAGGTAGAGTGGCATAGCAGCAGTGAGTGTCTTTCCCTCTCCTGTCTGCATCTCGGTGATACTTCCAAAATAAAGAGCGATAGCACCCAAAATCTGAACATCATAGGGAATCATATCCCACTTTTGTTCATATCCTGAGACGTGGATCTCTGTCCCCATCATACGGCGGCAGCAGGTTTTCACCGCTGCATATGCCTCAGGAAGAAGATCGTCTGTTGATTCGCCTTTGGCGTAGCGATTCTTTAACTCTTGAGTTTTCGCAGCGAGCTCTTCGTCAGAAAAGGCTTGGAATTCCTTTTCAAGAAGGTTGATTCTGGTAACAATCTTTCGATACCGACGAAGAATTCTGTCTTGAGCTGTCCCGAAAACGCGTTTAAGCAAAGAAAACATGTAAAAAACCTCAATAAGGCAAGGAGTAAAACGTGTAAAATGTATACCTTGTGGCTTGATCCTTGTGCAACAAGAAATCTTAACCCCTGATTGAGACCTTATCTCCTTTGTGGGATGAGCGAAGAAGATAAGATACGAATGTTGTTACGAGGGCAAGGTTAAAACCAAAGCCAAGGAACAACGCGAAGTAGGTTTTTTCCTGCAGCCATCCCACAAAGGAGATAAGGTCTCAATCAGGGGTTAAAACCAAAATCCCCAACAAAATCACAAAATAGAATAGCGCAAATAGGCGTTAATTGCAATAATTTATATAAACATTCTATACTGTTATGGCGGTTTTCGGTTTTTTGAAAAATGGAGAAAAGAAAATGACCGCTAGTCCAATTGATAAAACCCATCTAAATATAGCCGTGGTAAATCCAACTCCCCGCGATACGCTCGAGCTGCAGGAGCTGGAAAAATTTGAGAACCAAGAAGAGCAAGGGGTCCTTTCTAGATGTTCGGTTATATCCAACCGAGAGATTCAGAAAGAGCCGATCGAAAAGGTGGCAGCAGCTATTTCTAAAATTTCCAGTCAATCGTTAATGTAATCACAAGGAGGAGTTCTAATAGTACTCATGCACCTTCGGAGCCTCGATCTGTTTCTCAGTATATTAATGTCCTCTTCAATGCGTTTCACCAATTCGGGAAGCAGTTTATCATAATCATAGGGGTAGAGTGGGTGAGGATTTTTAATACACAACTGTTTAGGCAGTTTTTGCAGAACCCTTTCGTTTTTTCTAAACAACTCAGTTATAAAGTCAAGAAAACATTCGTCCGTTAGATTAGGAGGTCTCCAACCTATGGCTTCTGGTTTTATAAAAAAAGCTAATTTTTTTAGCCATGCTTCTAGTATTTTCTCTATCTCTTCCTCTGAGGGAACATTGAGACCATTTTTTTTCCAAGCTTTACTTAACTGTTCCAAAAGGCTTATCGCATTAGGTTTTTCTCGAATGTGGCGCAAGCAGGCTCGGACCTTTTCGGGCTCGAGCGTTCCACCTTCGTTTAGATGTTGTTGAGCCATCTGTACCAATTCAGGGACTAACGTAAAAAGATATGGTATATCTCCTTTGGGAAAGTGTTTGGAAGAAATTTGATACTGTTTGGGAACAATGTTTGGGTTTTTTGTGAACATCTCATACATGAACCTGCTCAAACATTGTTTTTTCATTTCCTCTAAATACCACATCTTTTCACCAATCGTTGACTCGGAAGAGGGTCTATACGCATTCGTTATGACATCATTCGTTATAGCAGCTATTTCTTCATTTGAGAGAGCGGTGAGACCAGGTTTTTGAAGAGCCGTATGTAAAGGCGTCAGAAATTCTATCAACTTAATCGAGTAGAAAGTGCTGCGAAAGACCCTTTCTGCATGCAAAATTCCGGCTACACACAACCTTCCGGAAAAATCGGTTAATCGTTTACTGTCTATTTTTTGCGCTATTATTGGGAGTAGAGTGACCAATATCTGTTGATCAGTGGAAAGATGTTTAGGGACGTTATGGACGGGGACTTGGTACTGTTTAGGAACACTCTTTGGGTTTTTGATAAGTGTTTTTGCCATAAATCTCACCAAGAGATCTATAAACCTATACTCGTCAGGGATCTTATGTGTCTCAAGCAGATCGTGAATCTCCGCTATATTCCACAGCTCGCTTTCTGAGAGAACATTAAGACCGTTTTTTTGAAAGGATTCATTTAAGGATTTCAAGTTAGTATATCCAGTGACCTGAAAAATGGCGCTGTAGAGCTTGTAGTGGAAATTATTGATCCGTGTCTCGTGATTCAGCGCTTCTATCACCTTAGGAAGTAGGGCAACAAAAAACTGGTGAGGAGAGGGAAGGCCTTTAATGGAAACTTGAAATTGTTTAGGGGTAACCTTTGAGTTTTTTTTAAGTAGAACACTTAGAAAGGCAACCAGATTTTTTCGTATTTTTGGGTATGGATAAGAAGTTTTTTCTTTCAGCGGTTTCACCACAATCCGTATCTCTTTTTCTGAGAGGACGAAGAGCCCATTTTTCTGGAGAGCATTATTTATTTCTGTAAAAAAGTATATCTCCCTAGCCATCTCTTTGGTGCTCGGGGCAGAAGAGGAGGGTTGCGCTGCAAAAGAGGAGAAAGAGATGAACAATGTAATAATAATAGATCGGAATAACATAAAAAGACCTTAATAAAGACAGTTTTTAATAACTCTCCCTTCTTAAGAAGAGTAATTAATTATACTATTTTTTGAATTTTAAGACAAGGGTTTACTTAACTAGTACTATAGAGCGCAGCATCTAGATAGTGTGCTTGTTGCTTATTGCGCTCTTTTTCTTGTTGCCAGGGCCCCGCCCAGGAAGTGATCTCTGGGCCATGGCTGTAAATCTCGCCATCTAAAAGCGCTTTGATTGCCAGAGCTCTAGCGTTGTACCGTTCGGGTTTGCTTTCAGCTAATGTTTTGCTAGCCCCATTAGGGAGAAAGTATGGATCAAATCCGAAGTGCTTATCGCCTTGAGGTTTGACGATGGTGCCCTTGACCTCTCCTTTGAAGGTATAGACGTGTCCGTGGTCTTTAAAGCTCAAGAAAACAGTCCAGGTGGCGCTCTTACCAACATACTCATCTAGGGTGTCGATCAGATGTTTTACGTTTATTCCCACATCAGTGCCCTCTACATCAAGGCTGGTGTCTTCCACTAAAACGTAGTCTGGCATTTGACTTGCCTTGTGCATAGCTACCACATCTGGCTTGGCATCGATCTCCTTGAGGTCTGCTGTTGTCATCGAGAGTTTCAAGCCATATTTTTCGAAATACTGTTGAAACTCCTTTAGTTTATCAGGGTTGCTGGTATTGAGAGAGAAGGTTTCTCCTTGATAAAAGTTAGGAGCTTCATCAGAGGAAAAACTTGATGAGGGCAATGGATTGCCAGAGAGAAGGCTGTGGATCCCGTCTTGTGGATTGAGGAGTTGAATGACGAGTGTTTCAACGAAATTGTGGGCCAAAACCAGCTCTTTTTCAGTAGGGATCGAGATCTCTTGATCGAGCTTTGATGGGGGAGTTTTCTCAATAAGGCTCAATACTCGTGCGCGATAGACAGCATCAACAACACTTTGCAGGTGAACCCATCGCAGCTCTGATTTTTCTCTCTCAAAAGCTGCTGCTCCTAAAATTTTCTCAAATCTTTTTGGGAGAGATCGATCATATGTAATAGGCAACATGAGCTGATAATAATGACAATTTAAATGTGCTATGGCAAACACATTCTGCATAGGATGGTTTTCTTTTTCATAAGGCGAAGGATGGCTGTCAATGCTATTTCGAGACTCTTCAGCAAATTCTCGTAGTGCGTTTTCAAAAGGGGTCTCTCCTGGATCTCTTTTGCCACCAAATCCCTGCCAAAAGCCTGCACGCATTCCCTCTTCTGTCTGTTTACCTAGAAGTATATATGGAACGTTATCGACAACGGTGTATGGAGTAACACCTCCAGCTTTAAGATCTGAGTGCTCGTAGCTTCTATAGTCAGCAGATTTGGCATTCTCTGTACAGCCTGTGCAGAGAAGTGCGCAGATCAGAAAATTCACGGATACCTTGTTGAGATGCTTCATTGATTGAAACCCTTTTTTCAAAAAATTAGTGCGAAATTCATAAGAGCAAAAAATAAATATAAAATCAATTGTTTGCTAATTTTTTGGGGCTTGCTTGGAGTAATTTCAAGAAAAATTGATATGTTAGTGTTGGGTAAGTATTCGCACCACCTGTTTTGCAACGTAGGTGCAGATGAAGTCAGCGCCAGCCCGTTTCATTGCAAGAAGTGACTCCACGACAACCTCTTCCTTGTTGAGGAAAGGCAACATCTAATCATAGGTCCCTTCTTGAGGCGGCGGTGAGAATTATTCTTTCTCATAAAGAAGAGAAAAGAGAGCGAGCAGACTATAGCATCGTATGTCCCCTTGGTCAGGGTTATCATATGATAAGGCCTCTTTAAGAGAAAGGATCAGCCATTTTGTGAAGAGTGAGCAGCGGTTTGTTGGAAGCTCTTTTATTGTTTTGATCTCGTCTTTACTTGTATTGAGCTTAACGAAGTCGTATAAGAATTCAATAGGTCCTCTATAATGTGTTGGTACATCGAGTCCATTGTGTTGGCATAGGCTACATATTTCAGTGAAATCGACCTGTTCTTCAGGAAATAGAGATTGGTAGGTATACATTATAGATTCTGGGTAGAACTCATATTCGAGCATCAATTCGAAGTCTACGAGAACAGAAATAAAGTCAATTTTTCTGTTCTCCTCTAGTGTCCCTCGAACGTCTTGGGCTAATCGGACAATATGCTGAACCAAAAAGTTCTGAAAAGGAGGAAGGTTTGGGAGGGAAACCTGATACTGTTCGGGAAGAATAATTGAATTTTTTATAAACATCTTTTCCATAAAAGTAATAAAAGAGTCTTTTAACAGAAGAAATCTCTTGTTCCAGGGATCGTATTTGTAGTTGTAATTTTTCTTTAGTACTTCTTGAGGTAATCCTTGTATCTTTTTTTCTGAGAAGACATCCAGGCCATTTTGTCGAAATGCTTCATTCAAAAGTGTTAGAAACTGTATTGACTCAGCTTCTATAGGGGCTGTTGCTTTTTTGGAGACCTGTTTTTTTGCCCTTTTAGCAACGTAAGAAGATGGTTGGACCTGTTCGGCAAAAGAGGGCTGGCAAACAAATAATGCGACAACAAGAGATAAGAACAACATAGCAAAACCTCACAGAAAGTGTTTCTAAAGAATTGTGCCTTTTCTGGCTTTTGACAGCAATCATTATCAGATCGAAAGTAGACGCACCACCTGCTTCGCAGCGTAGGTAAAGATGAAGTCAGCGCCAGCCCGTCTCATTGCAAGAAGGGATTCTAGGAACACCTCTTCTTCATTGAGGAATCCTTTTTCTGCAGCAGCTTTGATCATGGCATACTCGCCGCTTACCTGATAGGCTCCAAGAGGAAGAGATGTTTGCGAGCGCACTTTGGCGATGATATCTAGAGAAGGCAATCCCGGCTTTATAAGGAGCATATCCGCTCCCTCTTGCTCGTCAAAAGAGCACTCGATAAGAGCTTCTCGGCTATTTGCAGGATTGAGTTGAAAGGTCTTTTTATCCCCCTTTTTGGGGGTTGACTGTAGTGCATCTCGGAAAGGAGCGTAGAGAGAAGAGGCAAATTTTACAGCGTATGAGAGGATACCAACATGAGAAAAGCCGTGAGTATCGAGTATATGGCGCAAAAAGCCGACCCTTCCATCCATCATATCGCTTGGAGAGATGAGATCGACACCAGCTTCTGCTGCCTGTAGAGACATATGGGCAAGGGCGACAAGCGTTGGATCATTGAGAACACGTCCCTTTTCATCTAACAGGCCATCAAAGCCGTGATCTGTAAAGGGATCGAGGGCAATGTCTGCCATCAAAAGAATCTCTGGAAACTCTGCTTTAATGGTTCTGATGGCAGTGTAAAGGGTAGCTCCTGGGTGGTACGCTTCACTGCCTGCAGCGTCTTTCTTTTTTTCATCTATGTGAGCAAAGAGATTGATAGCTTGAATGCCAAGAGAGGCAGCCTCTTCAATCTCCTGTAAAAGCGCTTTTAGAGGAAGGCGAGAGATGCCTGGAAGGCTCTTTATAGGAGAGGCCTTTTTCTCCTCTGTCACAAAAAGAGGGTAAACAAGTTGCTCTTTATGAAGTCTATTTTCTGTTGCTAATGCACGCCAGGCGCTGTTCGTTCGATTTCGCCGCATCCTTTTTGGGATTCCTAAAAATCCTTCAGGGAGAGACGAGAGCTGATCTGGTGGAGGAAGATTTTCGTTCACTGTTGTTGGTATTCATATATGATTGTAAGAAGGGCAATTAAGGTGTTGGTCTGAGCGATCTCCTGCGGATTCTCGAGATGTATACAAGCGGCCAGAAGTGCTAGCTGAAGACTGTTTAGAATACCGAAGTTAGAGGGATCACCAAGTTTTGAAAGTAATAGGATTCGTTCAACCCTTGGGCTCTTGTTGAAGGTTGCTTTACAAGACAATACCATCCATTTCGTGAAACACGATTGATTTATGGAAAGGTTTTGTATTTCTTTAATTCCCCTTTCGTTCATATTAAGTTCAAGCATGTTATGAACAAACTCTGAAGGATTTTTCGAGTTGCTTGGATAGCAAAGATTGTGTTTTTGACAAAGGGCGTACACGGGACTAAAGTCGAAGGGATGTTGGTGAAAGAACTTTTGGTATAAGGAGGAAATAACAGAGGGAGAAGCCTTTTTTGCCAACACATCTTCAAAAAGAGCTTCTACATCATAACACTCGCTGTTGTTGATAGCTTCTTGAGCTATATCGGGTAAAATTTGTAGGAAAAACTCTTCAATAAAAGGAAGATTTGGAATTGAAGTTTGAAAGTAAGCAGCTGGGGCATTAATGTTCTTTTTAAGAAGAGTTTCTGTAAACGAAATGAAGGAATCGGTTAGTAGAAGAAGGTTGTTATTGAAAAACTGGTCTTTACGATCAGAATCTTCAACTGACTGAAACTTTACTAGATTAGATATTTCCTTTTCTGAAAGGACGTCTAGGCCATTTTCTCTAAAAGCATTGTTTGCTGTTGTCAAAAATCTTATCGCTTCACTACCTGCGATTGGCCCTCTCTTTTTGCTTGGTAGCGTGATTTTTTTCTTCTTGGTGTGGGAAGGTCTCTGTGAGATTGTTGTCCCCAGGCAGGGAATTGAAATAGCTAACGCTATGATTAGTCTGGAAAGAAACATATGCTTTACCGAATAGTTGAAGCGTGAAAATACGGCAAAAGCATGCATTTGGTAGGTTTTTTCAGGCAAGTATTATATAAGAAAAAGTTCTAAAACCGCAGAGGAGGACAGGCCTTCATATGAGAAGGCCTGTCTTGAACTACTATTGTTCGTATATAAGAGAGAGAAGGGACCCCAAAGTAGCGACTTGTGCTACTTCATATTGGTCTTCGACGCTGGCGGCTATTTTTAGCTCCTCTAAAAGAGCGAGCATCTCTTTTCGCTCTTTTGATCCGAGAAGGTCTCCAAGATAGTCAAAGAGTCCAAGCATGTAGAATTGCATGGCTGTAGCACTGGTTCTTATGTCTGTTTGAATAGATAAAACCATCCACTTTGTAAATAATTGCTGATTACTTGAGAGCTTAGTCATCTTCAAAACCCCCTCTTGCGTCATGTTGAGCTGGAGCATTGAGTGAACAAATTCAGTAGGCTCTTTTGGATTCTGTGGGATGATAAGCCCTTGTTGTTTACACAGAGCACATATTGGAGTGAAATCGATTGGGTTTTGGGAAAAGAAGGATTGGTAGAGCGAGGCAATCGAAGATGGGGAGGCGTGTTCTAATAGCGCCTGGTGGAATATACCCTCTATCTCACTATAGCCCACAATATGAGCTACTGTAGCCATTTTGGGTAAGAGTCCTAGGAAAAACTCCTCAACAAAAGAGGCGTTTGAAATTGAAATCTTAAACTTAGAGCTAGAAGTATCATTTTTCTTGAGAACCTTTTGTGTAAAAGAGAGGAAGGAATCTGTCAGCAAACAAAACTCCTTGTTGACTACCTCATCTTCATAATTCTCATTTTCTTCTAACTGCTTTTTTATAATTTTTTTGATGTCGTCTTCGGAAGGGACTGAGAGACCGTTTTCTTTTAAAGCTTTTCGTGTTGCGAGCAAAAACGCTTTCGTTTTTGTCTCCTTTACGCTTGATTTTGAATGCTTTGCTGTTAATTCGGTTTTTGCCTTGTGCTCTTTTGAAGTTGACACTGCTCCAAGACAAGGGGCAGAAATAGCTAATATTATTAATATGCGTGAAAATAACATAATAATTCTCCTGAAAGTTGTTTAGTTAAAGCAACTATTTTATTTAATGATTTTTTATTATGCAATAAATACTTTTTGTGGGCTGGTTCTTTTTCTTGTTTAATAAGCGAAAAAACGCCACTTGTGATATTGAAGTTTTAAAGCAAAAAGATTCCAAGGAAGTAGTCCATGAAAGATATGATGAACCGATGCCTAGAGCAGATGGAAAAGCGTGTTGTTGGGCAAAAAGATCTGATAAAAAAGCTCTTTATTGCTCTTATTTCTGGTGGCCATGTGCTTGTCGAGGGAGTTCCTGGTATTGCCAAGACATTGATCGTGTCGACGATCGCGCAACTCGTTGGCCTGCCATTTAAAAGAATTCAGTTTACACCAGACCTCTTGCCCTCTGATCTTATTGGAATGTCGGTCTTTCGACCTGATGAGGGCAAGTTTGTCGTAGAAAAAGGCCCTGTTTTTACCAGTGTTGTTTTGGCAGATGAGATTAACAGAGCTCCACCGAAAGTGCAGTCTGCTATGCTCGAGGTAATGGCAGAAAAGCAGGTGACCATCTTTGGTGAAACTTTTTCTGTCGCCATGCCCTATTTTGTGATGGCAACGCAGAATCCTATCGAACATGAGGGAACATATTCCCTTCCAGAGGCAGAGCTCGATAGATTTATGTTTAAGCTTATTGTCGACTATCCAAATAGAGAAGAGGAGCACAAAATAGCAACGAGCAGCATGGTACAGATAATGCCCCCTCCCTTAGAGCCCTGTTTGAGCTTAGATGAGCTCAAAAATATCCAGGAAAGACTTGAAGGGGTCCATGTTGATGAGAAGGTTGTCGAATATGCTGTCTCTCTTGTTCTCGCTACACGAGATCCTAACACACTTAAAGAACACGGCTTAGAGGGAATGATACAGTGGGGAGCTTCTCCTCGAGCCACTTTGTGGCTTCTTCGCGGTGCAAAAGCTGCCGCATTAGCCTCTGACAGAGACTTTATTACACCTCATGATGTGAAAGCGATTGCTAAAGATGTGCTTCGCCATAGGCTTGTGTTGAGCTATGAAGCACAAGCATCAGGAATAAGCGCTGACACATTCCTTGACCGCCTTTTACTCGAGATTCCTTCTCTATGATAGGAAAACCTATTGAAAAGCACTTAGCGATTAAACTACAGGTCAAAAAACACGTTCTCGGCCGCTTTCTTGGCACATACAAATCTCTGTTTCGAGGTCAAGGCATTGAATACGACGAGATCAGAAAATATCAGCCTGGTGATGATCCTAAGGCTATTGTGTGGGCAAAATTGGCGCAGCTTAACGAGCCCTACGTCAAAACATTTCTTGAAGAGAGGGATCTTACTGTCTTAATTGCTCTTGATACTTCTGGCTCGATCTTTTGGAATCGACCGGAAAAAGCAGAGCTTGCTCTTGAGACTGCGGCCTCCTTGATATTTTCAGCAGCTATCAGCCGCGATCGTGTTGGTCTCGTTCTCTTTTCAGAGGGTGTTGAGACCTACATTCATCCAAGAAGAGGGCTGCCCCATGCAGGCCGGCTTGTGCAAAAGTGTGCTGACATTGGTATTGGAGAGAGAAAGACCCTGTTAGAACAAAGTTTGCGAACTATTGAGAAGCAGCGAGGGCCTAAAAGGGCTGTTATTTTTGTTATCTCCGATTTTATCTCTAAGGAAATCGGTTGGAAAGAGGCTCTATCCTCTCTCTCACGCCGAAATGACATGATCGCGATTCAGCTTGTCGATAGTTGGGAAGAAAAACCCTCTCCTGTAGGCTGGATCTCGTGCACGGATCCTGAAGATGGAACATCCTCTCTTCTCCACTGTGATGAGAATTTTTCTAAAAAAGTGCAAAAAGAGCTGCTACATATGAGAGAAGAGTTTGACTCATATGCAACAAGTCATGGAATAAGCCGTATAGAGCTTATTGAGGGAGAGGATCCCTTGCAAAAACTTCGCCTCTTTTTTCAAAAGCGGTGTCAGGTCTTAAGGAGAGCGTGATGCGGTGGTGGCTTTGTATGCTGTTATTTTCTGTTCAAGCATTTGCTGAGATTGCTATTGTCAGCGCTCCAGAGCGTGTGCGAGTTAATGAGCCCTTTACTGTTGATCTCAACATCGATCTTTCTCCGCAAGCACAAAGGGCCTTTCACTCCTATCTCAAAATGCTTGTGGCTGATTCTCCTTTACCACTCATTCTCGAAGAGGTTCGTTTTCAAGAAAGAGGAGCAAAACTTGTTGGTCGCTTAGCTCTAGAAGGTTCTTTCGAGATTCCCCTCGGAACCTTTTACTGGAAAGATAAGGCCTTTTCTCTTCCCTCTTTATCGATGCAGGTGCTTCCTATAGAGCTTCCCGAGGTAACTCTTAACAACTATATGCTCCCCTTTCCAAAGAGTTTTGTTGCCGAGACAGAGGAAAATCGTGCTCTTCAAACGAACTTACGTGAAAAGGAGAATGTTGAGGGGTTTTTGCATGTAGAGTGGCAGCACAGAATTCGGCTCCTTTTGGGTCTAGGCATCATTTTTCTTCTTTTTCTTCCATTCTTGTTTGAATATAGAAAATGGAAAAAAGCCTCTAGCCCGCCGAAAAAGCTAAAAGTTCCGACAGCAGAAGAGTGTTTGATCAAGATTAAAAAAGAGGTGGAGATAGGAAAAATTGATTGGACCTCTCTTCTTGAGCTGCTCAACACCCTCAACGAAGAAAAAAATCCTCTAACTGCTCATGAGTTAAAGGATTGTTTTTCTCAAAGAGACGATGAGGGGCTTGCCTCAGCCTCTTCATTGATCGAGCAATACGCCTACCGTCCTAAAAAAGAGTTTCTGGAATTTAAAAAAGCAGTACAACTTCTTGATCAGAAGATAGCGAAAAAATAGTCCAATTTGATATCAGAGTAGCAGAAAAATGGTGTCATTTTGGAGTCTATATGATCATTGTAATAGGGGGAGTGAAGGGAGGAACAGGAAAGAGCACATTGGCGATTAATCTTACCGCTCTTTTGGCTTCCGATAAAAAGAATGTGCTGCTTGTCGATGCAGATGATCAAGGGTCTGCCTCTGATTGGGTTGATCAAAGAGAATCCTTAGAGATTCCAACAGGGTGGACAACAGTGCGTCTCACTGGAGCTGCTGTTCGCTCGCAAGTTGAAAAGCTTAAAAGCCACTATGACACAATTGTCATCGATGTTGGTGGAAGAGATACCACAAGCCAAAGAGCGGCTCTTACAATTGCAGATCTCTTTGTCGCACCATTTCAGCCGAGAAGTTTAGATGTGTGGACACTTGGGAAAGTAGAAGCCTTGGTTGAAGAGGCCCGCATCATTAACCCCTACCTGCGCGCACACACCGTTATAAATCGCGCTGATGCCATAGGCTCAGATAATAGTGCAGCTCTAGAGATTCTTTCTGAGATTAAAGCTATCACACCACTGAAAAGCATCATCAAACAGAGAAAGGCCTTTTCTAATGCCACCGCAGGGGGGCTCGCTGTTTTTGAGCTAAAAGTTAAGGATAAAAAAGCGATATCTGAACTAACCCTTTTTAAGGAGAGTCTTCTTAATGGCTATACACCGTCTACAAAAAAAGCCTAAAAAAAGAGAGAGCGCTATTGATGCGTTCATTCAAAAGGGAGGAAAGACCCTCCAAGAGCCTCAAGAAGACGAGGTTCGCATGACACTACGCCTGCCCCCACGTCTTGTCGAGCAATTAGATGCTGAGAGAAAACGCTCTCCAGGATTTGTCTCGAGAAACTCACTCATACTCCAGCTTGTGCAAGATGGACTGGATGCTCGATTATCATGAGAGCCCAAGCTGTGCCCTATTCTTCTTAAGCGACTAGTTGCGGCAAATAACCTACAACGCAAAAGCTCCTCGACTTTGGTTTTCACCAAAGTCGAGGAGCTTTTGTTACTTACAGATCTTTTGTATCCCTGTCAGATCTTAAGCTTGTAGGCAGGCAGTGGTGTTGGCGTTGGAGAGAGTGAGAGTCTGCAGGGCAGTCAGATTACCAATCGAGTCCGGGAGAGAGGTGAGCGGGGTGTGGGAAAGGTCGAGAGAGTTCAGGTGAATCAGATTGCCAATCGATTCGGGTAGCTCGAGTATTTCTTGAGCTACTTGCGCAACAGAACTGCTTGTTGCATCGGAAGAGGCGCTCTCTTGAGATGGAGGGAGCTCTGTGAGACCACTACTTGATGAATTCCCGTTGCATGGTGAAAATGTTTGTTGTTTTTAAAACAATAGAATGATAAATTGAAATTAATTTAATTAGGGAATAATATGAAAAGATCAGTTTTATTTATTTCGCTATCCTTGCTATTTTTAGTACCAGGTTGTATGTCAACACTTGGAAGAGGCGCCTGTTCTCCTGATTTCATTCAGGATTATTATAAAAATCAAGGGTATTCTCAGTTTGTCGAGGCTATCAAAGCAATGGCCTATTCTTTGAGCGATCAAATAAACCAAAAGGATGTAAAACAAGAGGATCTAGAACATTCTCTGAATCTTTCTACTGTTTACATAGCACATATTCTAAAACAATATCCAAACTATTTGGCTGAGTATGAAAAGGATTTTTCGAATCTATCTTTTTACGAAAAAGCACTTTTTCTGAGGGGAATCCGTTCAACAAGCATGAAGCATGATCTGCTCAATAACATTTCAGATAAAGAGCTTGAAAGAATAGTAAATGATCGAAATGTACCGATGCTGTCAAGTTTAAATCATTTTCAAGTTAAGGATGGTGGCGATATAGATTATTTGTGGGCATCGTTTTTTGCTACAGGAAATGAAGCCTATATTAGGCAAATTATTGATGAAATATTAAACAAAGATGATGAAATGCTCTTTTGGGCTTATAATGCTTATCAATGGTTTTATCAAAAAAAAGGAACCACTTCTCTTTTGGATCTATTAGAAAAAAAAGAAGAATTTCATCAAGCTATGAAAATGAAAGAGGAGAAAAACAAAGATTATCCCATACAGGTTACCATTATCTATTCAGCCCTTTGGTCACTTGATGCAAATGCCAGGCAAGATCCAACCATATGGCGGATAATTCAAAAAATCATTAAGAACGAGCCCTCTTTAGATTATTGGAAGAAAATTAACAAGATCAGAAAAAACTCGAATAATGTAGCATAAACAAAATCTTCAGGCTTTCCCCTCTAGAAACTCACTCATTCCCGCTGCTCAGGCCACGACTTGACCATCGTGGCAAAAATATCCGCTGGCTTATCAACATGATCTAGCTCGGCCCGATCCCGATTAGAACTAACATGGGACAAATGGAGCATTTTCAGCTTGGGCCCATTGCAATTCACGATGTTAGGGAGAATTACGGTGTTGTCCTCGCAGAGAGCGAGAAGTTGATGACCAATTATGTCGAGAATTGTGCTGGGTTGGGCGTTGGAGGAGACAGCGATAGGTTGCGGATTGTCCAAGGGTTGCGGCGCCAAAGGATAACACCAACACCAACTGAAGGTTTTTTACTCATCTGCTTTTTTCTTGTTGTTTGAAGGCTTTTTTACTGTAAAATCGATTGATTTGGGTTCGATTCCTGTGAGTAAATGGGGCGAGAACTGTTCCTCAAACTGTTGAGAGAGCTCCTCGATCTTATTTTCAGAGTCATCTTTTTGGAGCTCTTTATCAATAGATCCTCTTCTTTGGATGATGGCAGAAACGGTTTCTTCAGTATCAAAGAGTGCGAGGAGAACTGCTTTCTTAGACTTGAAAGGAGTGGCTAGATGGTGCCCTTTTTCATACCTGTCTGTTGAGAAAAAGTCGAAGAGGCGGGGAATTTTACAAGGATGCTCCGGAAGAATTTCGCCATTGGCGCCATTGAGTATATGGAAAAAACGGTCTCTCTTTACCTCTTTAAGAGGATCTTCAAACTGCGCTTTTGAGAAAAATGAGGTGGCTTTTCCTTTTGGTTTATTTTCTGCTTTTGAAAAGTATTCGAGTGCCTCTACAAAGAGATCTTCTATGCGAGGCTGATTGATTTTTGGATCAGCATCAAAGATGGGTAGATCAGCGTAGAGGATGTTGACAAGCCGTAGAAAGAGATCTTTTTGTATGTTTTGATCTGTTTTTGGCACAAAAAGGGTTTGCAAATGAAGTTGTGAAGTAAGAGGGTGAGCCCTCTTTGAGAGTTTTCGAAAGTTTTCACTGGCATTGTCTGATATTTTTTTAAAGAGCTGTTTCGACTCCTCGCGAAGAGTAGATTTGATTAATTGTTGAATGAAGATATCCTCTGTCAATCTGTTGGACTGAGCCCAAAAAAGAAGCATCAAAACACTTAGAAGGCCTATAGACCATGGAAGGATGCCCATACTTTACTCTATTTTTACGGAGTTTAGGTGAGAAGCGATGAGAGAGGTGACTGTAAAAGAAGGATCTCCTTTTTCCTCTTTTTCCCATACCTCGAGGCGGACAGCTTTAAGTTGCGAAAAGTTTGCCTCTTCTGGATTGACAAGCCATCCAGCATCATCTTTTGTTGAGACACGAAGCTCATCGCCTGTTGGACCAAAAGCAAAGCGCCACACAATCTTTTTCACGTTGTTACAAATAACCTCTGCCACACCTTGAGATTGCTTTTCCTGCTCTTGTTGAGGGATTGATTCAGTAACGAGTAGCAGGCGACCCCCATCGTCGACATAAATCATACCCTGAGTGTCAGACGAGAATTCAGGTGTGGGATCTGTGCCGTTATTAAAACAGAAGATAAATCGGTGGCATTTTGAGAAATTGTCAGGAGGAAGAATTTTGCTAGTCTGAGCATCTCGTTTTAACTGGATGTTACTCAAAACCCGCCGTATGGCAATTTCCTTTTGAGATTGCTCTGTGGAAACATCTAAAAGCTCTGTCTGGTAAGTTGTATATCGCGACATGATATAAAAAAGAGAGAGCGCCATGGAGACAAAGAGAGCAGCGAGAACTATTGCTATGAGAATTTCTGCTAAGATAAAGCTGTGGCGGCTCTTTTGCCTTATTTTGTAACGCATAATTTCACCGATTGAGATCTTAGCTCTTTGTCATTTTGTGCGACAGTTACCTCAAATTGAAGAAGAGCTACCCTTTCATCACCCTCTATTCGTGATCGACTTTTCTCAACTGTAAAGGACCCATGAGATTCGTTGATGGATTCTTTTTCTTCTAAAGAGGCAAAGGGCGGAGGCTGGAGGATAAATGAGGCGACATAACTGCTTAAGTGCTCTTCGGCCATATTATGAGCGAGTAGAGAGTGGTTGAGATGTTGGTATGTTTTTGCTGTTGAGCCTATAAAATTGAAAAGAAGAGGAGAGACGATAAGAAAAAGAGAAAAGGCGATCAATACTTCGGTAAGCGCGAAAGAGTGGCGTTTATTCTGTATCTGAAGAAATTGGAGCATAGTTGTGAACAGTGGTAATAAATGGTTTAAGATCTATGGTGACAGAAGAAAGAGAAGAGACTTTTGGCACGACAACCATGTTAAGCTCTTTTATCTTATCATCAAACTCTCCTAGCCCAGAGAGTGGGATTTTTTTCTCATAACTATCTTTAGCTTCAATACTATACAAACCTCTTCTTGAATAAAAGAGCAGCTGAACTTCTGCAAGAAGAGAGCTGTCGAATTTGATAGAATCGATATGTTTAAGAGTTTGACGTTTGGTTAATTTTCGAATATCACTTTCCCCTTCTACAGGGCCTATAAGAGAGAGATATCCACTCCACTCCTCTCCCTTTTTACGGAGAATAACCCTACCTTGCCGACCAGTCAGTGTTGAAAATCGGCTGGCTTGAGAACAGAGTTCTTTTATCCGACGAGCTGCTTGACGAAAATCAGTGTCCTTTCTGCCTCGCAGATATCCTGAAGTAAAAACTCCCAAGCCAGTAAGCAAAATGAGCATCGCAATGGTGAGCTCAACAAGGGAAAGAGAAAAGCGTCGTATCATTTGCCGTGTTTGTATTTGTCAAGTGCTGAAGAGGTTACTTTAACAAGGTCTTCACCACTTCCCTCTGAAATGACTATTTGTTCTCCCCAGCCGCCTAATAAGGGATCTTCTCCCGGTTTAAGGTTGGGTGCAATGGGAGAGTTTCTGATGACCTGTCGTTGAAAGCTTTCATCGGAGAAGAGTTTGTCTTTATCTTCTGGATTTGTGGTGAGATGGAGAATAACAATGGTTTCGATCTTTTTAATGAGCTGTTCTGTTTTGAACGCCTTTCCTTTCTCGAGAGTTCCTCTGTAATTATAAGCCAGAGCCCCTGTTATCGTTGCAATCAAGATCATAACGATAATCATCTCGACAAGGGTTACCGACCGTCTTTTTTTCTTTTGTTTCACAAAGATATCTCCTTACATTTGGAATGAAAATCACTAATACCCCTGATTTATGCGAAAAGAGCAAAACAGGTCTATGTATTTTCTTTTGTTATACAGATATTGCGTAAAATTGTAGCAGAAAATCGGTATATTTTCGTTGAAAAGAGGTAAAAAATCCTGCTGAACAAAAAGACCCTTGTTTCGCTATAGTGCAATCTTCTAGAGATCATGGGGGAGAAGATGACAACACAAGGGATACAGCTTTATTCAGAGAGCTTTGTTCAATATGTATTTTATCCTGTTGGTAGGAAAAATACACAACGAATGCCTGTTTTACGAGAGATTTTTGAGCAAATACTAACTCCTCTGTATGGCTCTCAAGACGAGGCGCTAAGAAAAATCGAAGTAGGAACAGATCGCGATTGTCACCTATTGTACGCAAATGAAACTCCTGTAGGTGTTATCGCTTTTAAAACACTTCTGAGCGATGAATTTGCCCAAATTGCTCCTCAGAGATTTGTGAGCGGGTCTAAGGATTCCAATATAAAAGAGTGGGATTATAACGGAAATCTCGTTAGAGAACATGCAAGCGGTATCTACGGGTATAAATATTGGGTAACAGCATTGGCTACATTTAACAATGGCAATTGGGCATGTGGTACAAGAGATGGATTCGTTGTTATTTGGGATAGGGATGGGAATAAGGTTCGCACTATTAAATATGCCCCTAACGCTCATTCAAAGCAACAGTACATATGTAAAGAGAGAAATAAAGAGCGTATCAATTGTATTGAAGAGTATGACAGTGATAAGAATACGTTTTACACTGGAACGCCGAAGTTTTTGCAATTGTGGAATGCAAACAGCGGAAAAATGATACGATACCATTTTGCAAGTGATAATGATTGGGTCTACTGTATTAAACCGATAGAAAAAAGGGATTTACTCGTTGTCATAGGATCAAAGCTAGAATTTTGGAATATGCAAGATCCTTTGATTCCTCAAAAAACAAATGTGATACGAGAAGAAAAGACAACAGAGCCTTCGAGACCCCATATAGCCTCAATTGTTCAACTAGCCAATCAGCCGCATTTATGGGCAAACGCCTGTTTTGATGCTAAGGTGAGAGTTGTCGATATTTACGAACAGAAAATAGTTCGCTACTTAGAAGAGCACCAAAGAAGAGTCTGGTCGGTTATTAACGTGAACCAAAATAATTTTGCCAGCAGCGCTGATGACAGAACTGTAAAAATTTGGGATATGAGAGAACAAAATTCTGTTTTGACCTTGTCGAAACATCCAGGAAGAGCGTCATCCTTGCTAAAATTAGAGGACAATTTTTTTATTTCTGGGTCTTGTCCAGATAATTTGAGAAGATCTCCAGAGAAAGCGCGGATCACCTTTTGGGATTTAAGAAAGGTTTTGAATTGAATGTCTATTTCGCCAGTAGGTTCAAGAGGGGTTAAAAGAGGGAGAGGTGAAGACCCCTGTGAGAGGCCTGTAAAGAGGCAGAAGGCATCAGAAATCAAACTTCGTCAATTGCTATTAAAGAAAAAATATATTCATTTTATTCGAGATGGTCAAAAGATAGTTGAAGGGCGTTTAAATAAAAAGCCTGTTTCCAACTATCAGGTTGGAGAAAGGGTTCGATTTTATTATTTTCGGGATAAATTTGATGATGTTGTTTGCGATATTACCGATATCAAAAAATTCGCTTCTTTCAGAGAGATGTTAGAAGAGACCGGAGTCAAAGCATGTATTCCCGACGTAGAAGAAGATATTGAAGAGGCGATCAAGATCTATAACTCATTTCCTGGATATGCACAAAAAGTAGCCGAAGTTGGTGTTGTTGCTTTATATTTACAGGTTAATAATGCAGCACGACAAGAGTATGCTCATCGAGCTCCAAATTGCTCTAAAAATTTTTGTTGACCTTCTTTAATAATCTTCATCATTCCCACTTTAGAAATGCAGACAAAATCTGCAAGGGCAAAATCCTCAGGAACAATTTCTAGAAGGCCGTATTCGATAGCTTTATCGATATCATCTGCAAGAAGCGCTTTGGCCATTGGCATGGGCAAGACTGTAAAGGGCATGACTTTTTCGTAGAGAGAGGCGTCGATAAAAGGGCGGCTCTCTCCATGTTGACCTGTTGTGAAGGGGGCTCTTTTAGAAGAGGAGAGGTATGTCTTTGTCGCTGTAAATCTCTCAGAACATAGCCGCAGGAAGCTTAAGAATTTTCTCCTTTTTGGTGCCCTAGGGATGGCGCAAAGGACTGTATCTTCTGTCTCTAAAAAGTCTTCGGAAGAGATAGATTGGCCTGTTAGAGGATCTCCCGATATAAATCGGCATTCGTTGTTACTCGAGTTTGGAAGAAAAGATTTTAGAGGGGCCCCTGGATAGGTTCGAACATATCGGCGCTCATCTTCTTTGAGCGCTGATCCAGCAACAGCTATGACCCGATCAGTCCAAAGTTGTCCTTTTAGGCAATAGACTCCAAGAGCTATGACATCGAGCGTTTTTATTGTCCAGATGCAGTCTGTGATCGACTGTACAGGATCTATTTTTGCAATATGTAATGAGGGATTTGCTGCTGGATGTGGGCCTGAGGCAGTATGAAGGGTGACTGGAAGATCTTTGCATAAGTAACTAAATGAGGAGATTTCACAAGTTACAAGATGAATAGGAGCAATTTGTGAAAGCAGTAGCAGTCCTGTGCGAAATTCCTCTTCCCGGCCTTGCAATTGAAGCTCTGCAGATGGGGTCAGAGGGGCGGTTTCGATTGCTTGAATAAAGATTGTGCGCGGTACTGTGTGTGGGTTTACTGCCTGATTGCAGGGTCGCGCTCTAAAGTGTAGAAGAAGTCCCGCTCTATTGAGCTCATTTAAGAGTGCCTCTTTTTTCAGGGCGAGAAGATAGAGATTGGGCTCTAGCTGAGGTTCTAGTGTTGTAGGTGAGAGCACAATCTTTTCAACTCTTCGTTTATCTCCACGAATTATTGAGCTGATGGTTGCTGGAATAGGCGAGACTGCGCAGAGCCCAGTCTGTTTTTCTTGAAGTAATACCTCTCCTTTTTCTATCTCTTTTCCCTCTTGGACTAGAAACTTAAATGATCCCATTTTGGGAGTGCTAAGGGCAAAAAGATTGGCCTGTAAGGGCAAAATCTTGTTGCTCTTTGGGTCTCCTTCAATTGGGATGTCGAGTCCTTTTGTAACAGTGATGTGTACCATTTCCTATCCCATTTTTAGCCAACGGCGTTTTGTCATCACTTTTCTTTTCTTTTTCCCTTTTTTGGGCTTGCCCTTTTCTTCGGGAGCCTCTACTGCTTTTTTGCGAGAGACCTTTTGAACGAGTTCGTTTAGCATCTTTTCGTTCTTTTTCTTCTGCTCTTCTACTATTTTCCAATTTTTTTGCGAAAAATTTTGGGGACGGGAGACATAGGATCGAATAGCGCTTGGAGAGATCTTTGCACTCTCGAGATTTTTATCGAGTGTATCGGCAATCTCTTCATGCATCTTCTGACACCGGGAAAAGATCTCCTCAAAGGAGGTGGGCGTACTTTTCTCTTCTGGCTTTTTCTTGTCAGAACCAGCAGCTTCAAAGATATTTTTCGGATCTTTCTCTCTAGCCATTTTTAAATATAAAGTCCTTTGGGTGAAGAAACTACTGCTTTTCTTATACAACGTTTGGATAAAAAAGCACCTAAACTGTACAATTATAGCCTGATTGAGAGGACTATGATGACATATTTAGAGGAGTTCCGTTCAAGCCTTACAGCCCGTGATTACAATAAGATACTTGTTTTATGGCAAGAATATTGTGAGAATGACCAGCTCGATGTGAGCGAGCTGTCCAATATTTTGCAGCTCATTAAAAAGTCCGATTTTGCCACATCATTTGGTAAATATGTTGAAGCGATTTTGCCCCTTGTCATGACCGTTTCAGATGAAAAGGAGCAGCTTGAGCTTCTGCAACATCTCTATGATTTACAAACTACAAACAGCCAAACCCTCTACGACCTTGCTCGAGAAATTTTGACACGGCATTTTGGCAAGGATCCTAAGTTTAATGAGAAGCTTCGTATTATTGGTCTTCGAACAAAGGATTCATTTCAAGGGGTTGTCTCCAACTTTTTGCTCCTTAACCATATCGAAAAGGGAAATTTTGTCTTACATGCCTCAGATTGGGGTGTAGGAGAAATTGTCGATTGCTCCTTTTTGCGTGAGCAAATAATTATCGAGTTTGAAAATGTACACGGAACTAAAAAGGCGATCTCTTTCAAAAATGGATTTCGATCGCTTATTCCCCTTCCTAAAGACCATTTTTTTGTGCTGCGTTTTGCAGACCCAGATCAGCTTGAGGAAAAGGCAACAAAACAACCTGTTGAACTCATTTCACATCTTCTTCGGGATCTTGGGCCTAAAACAGCTAACGAGATTAAGGATCTTTTATATGAATATGTAATTGATGCAGATCGTTACTCCAAATGGTGGCAGGCAACACGAGCGAAATTAAAAAAAGATGGACATATTCAGTTGCCAAAAACTGCTAAAGATAAATTTCTTCTTCGAGAAGAAAAAATTGAAGCTGTTGATCGCTTACACCATGCTTTAGAGGGAAAAGAGGGTTTTTATGAGATATTTGGGACCATCTACCCTTTAATTAGGGACTTTCCAGAACTTCTGAAAAAGAAATCAAAGAGTGTAGAGATAGTGCGAGAAAAGGCACTTTCTCTTCTTGAGATGGAAGGTATCAGCGATATAGATCGCTTGCAGGCCTATTTTTTCCTTCAGTACTTTTTAGAAGATACTTCTTATTCCGATCAGATTCGTGCTGTAATCCAGAATGTAGAGGATGTGCAAAGAGCACTTTGTCAGATTGACGTTGTTGTTATGCGTAAGTATTTTATGCAGGCCATTCGTCAGATTTGCTCCGATTGGGAAGAGCTCTTTTGTCAGATGCTTCTTGTTGCAGAACCGAGTCAATTGAGAGATTACCTTCTAAAAGAACTCTCTATCCCAGAGACAACACCACGGCTTCTCAAACTCCTCGAATATCTATTGGAACATCCCGCATCATATCCAGAGCCCTTTTTATGGTATTTTCAAAAGCTCGTTTCTCATGAGGCGAGGTTTATGACTTCTCAACATGATCGAGAACGATTTTTCGAAAGCTTTCTTCTCTTACTTAGCTCGTTAGAACACCGCCCGGCATATCGGGATATTGTAAAGAAAATACACGCTCTTTTGACAGGAGAGAGATTTAGAATTGTGAGAGAGTTGTTGAAAGATTCGGACAAAGCCTTTGCTCAAGAATTTCTCCTGTTAGCTTCTAAATGTCATACTATTGCAAAGCATAATCAAAAAATCCTTCGTTCACTTGTTGATGTTGTTCATGGTGCCCCAGAGGCACAAGCTAAGCCTATTCTAGATCAATCCATCATCTGGACGACAGGTGAGGGTTATGAAAAAGTAAAAGAACGTATTGCCCATTTGGGCACAGTTGAGATTGTCGACAATGCTAAAGAGATTGAGGCGGCTCGAGCTCTTGGTGACTTAAGAGAAAATTCTGAATTTAAATTTGCTTTAGAGCGGCGATCTCGGCTACAAAAAGAGTTGAAAACTCTTTCGGATCAATTTCATAAGGCTCGGATTATCACACCAGACGATATTTCCCTTGATGTTGTAGGGATAGGAAATCGTATTGAATTAGAAGATGAAAAGGGGAAAAAGCAGACATTTTCTATTCTCGGTCCATGGGATGCTGATCCTGATAAACAGATACTCTCTCTTCATTCAAAACTTGCACAGACACTTGTTGGAAAGCAGGTAGGAGATTCATTTGTATTTCGCGATGAGAAAGTGACAGTTAAAAAGATCGCAAGCTGTATAGGGAATTGATTTATGGAACTTGTTATTGCCTCTTCAAATTGCACTAAGATTCGTGAACTGCGAGAGATTTTAGAGGAACTTTTCCCTGATCTACGCATCCGATCTCTTCTTGATTTTCCCGATTTTCAGGGTTTAGAAGAGATGAAGGAGTCATTTGAAGAAAATGCTGTTGCAAAAGCGGTTTGGGCATCAGAGCAACTCAACAGGCCGGCAATAGCTGATGAATCTGGTTTGGTTATTCCTTATCTTGGAAATGAAGAGATAAGTTTAGAGCGAAAAAAGGGTCTTGATAAGAGCAAAAAACTGCCCGACACAAAAAGTATTCTCAAAGAACTTCAGGGTACTGATGAGAATAATAGGGTGGCTTTTTTAGAGTGTATATTGGCCTTTGCTGTGCCAGATAAGGGGCTCATTCGCTCTTGTTCTGCTCGAATTGAAGGATATATTGCTGAAGAGGAAAAGGGGCCGGCCTCTTTTGATTTTTCATCGATATTTATTAAATACGACTATAGCAAACGGCTCGCAGAACTTCCTGACTTAGTCTTGACGCGTATTTCACATAGACGAAAAGCATGCGAAAAGCTCTGCCCTTCTATCAAAGAATATTTTTCCTAGCCAGAAGTTGCTGCCGCAATCTCTAGCTTTTCTTTAGCCTCTTTAGATTCTCCCTCTTCTTGTCTATTAAGAGCAGAAAGAATCCCCGAGACTCGCTCTTCGGACTCGCTAAGCCTCTTTTCCATTGTGCGCACTTTTTTCTGCATATTGTAGAGATCTATTTTGGCTTTATCGAGCGCGACATACAGATCTTTTACTTGAACAGTACCAGTAGGGATCCACGTATTTCCCCAGTAGTGAACTCCAATGCTCTCTGGATATACTTTCGAAAAGGGCCGAGGTTTTTTCAAATTAAGCACTTCTAGAAAATCGTACAATTTTTCCCTCCATGCTCGGATCGAGCTTCGTCGTTTTGAAGCATTTGCATCACTAAGCGGATAGAAGTAGGTGGCTGGGAAGAGAATATCGATATTTCCAGGCTGATCTATCTCTTGCATAACAGCGTGCGTAAAGGGAATGAATGTATGGTTGACAACGCGCTCTATCTGTGATGAGAAGAGCAGATCTGCTTGATCCCACCCATTTTTGATTCTTCGTTTCCAATTTTTCATGATGGGGTGGTTTGGTCGGCAGGCCATAATGGAGATTCCTGCCCAAACGCGATTGTTTGTTGTAGTCACCTTATGGGGATATTCGAGTCCAGCATAAAAGTCGTATTTTTCATGGAGCTCATCAAGAGCTGAGAAAATCTCAACATCTTCATCCATATAGACACCACCAAACCTTTCTAGCAAAGAAGCTCGGACGATATCGGATTTTTCAGCCCAGTTTTGGGATCGCTCTACAAGATCCCAGTTATCTAAATTGAGCTCTGCTAAAGAGTCATCATTCCAAAGATGGTATTCCCAATCAGGGTGCATGGCTTTGAGTTTGTCAGCTAGAACACTAAAATAGGCAGGTGGAATCTTTGGTCCTAACCATATTTGGTGAATGATTTTGGGAATACGGGGATTTCTGTTAGCAGCAACTTTTGAAGGAAGATTTTTTTCGTAAACCGCCTTTGCTTTCGTATATCTTGTTACGTCATCATTGTTTATGAAAACAAATTTGAACTCCTTTTCTGATTTTCCCATCGAAGAGTCAAAAGAGACTTCTGTGATAGGAGAGGAGAGGGAGAAATCTTTCTTTTTTTTGTCTGTACAACCCTGTATGAGGAGTATCAAAGCAAAAAAACACCCAGCAAAAAAGATCTTACTTCTCATTGATTTTTCCTTATATGGATCTAAATTTTCAGTAAAGTGTAACAAGTTTGGTTTTTTGGTTCAAATGACCCTATGCTTGATTTTCAGTCTCGCTCTCTGTGTTTGCATTAGCTAGAAGAGAAAATTTTGATTCCCTTCCTCCTGACATGTGAACACCGATAGTCTCTCTGGAGATCTGGCTAAAGGGAGGAGGGTCGATAATACAGAGTGCTTGTAAAATTCGTCGAACAAGGGAAGTTTTTTTAATACCATCGAGATTCTGTGTGAACCCTTGTATATGGCCAGGAGATATTGGACAAAAGAAGGCAGGACTTACAAAAAGAGCCTTGCCAAGCTTTTGTTTTGGTTTAGACACCACTGAATTTAGAGCGTCTTGGCATATCCAAAGATGTTTTTCTTTCTGCTCTTTTGTTCCCCTCTTGATTCTGGTTATCATCTCAGTGAGCCAACTTTGTATTATCGGCTGTGTTGGTTCAGTGGCAATCAGTGAGGGTGAAAGGACGAGGCGTCGTTGATAGCTTCTATTGTCTAATGGCGGCTCAAATCCGATGATGCAGTCTGCAAGTTTTAATAAAGGAGAGAGTGTCTGCACACATTCTGTCTCTAAATCTACAACAACACCTCCATGCTGCCAAAGAATAGCTGCTGCTGCAAGATCTCGTATCACTTGGGGAGAAAGCTCTCTCCACTCATCTTCTAAAAGCGAGGTGAGCATCTTTTCAAACATATCTGGGGTCCAGAGCTTGTATTCAAAGTCTTTGTGATGCGCTCGTGTCACTATAGAGGCGCGAGCAAGCTCGTCTGGAATAGGCCCATCAATTGGCCATATTTGGTGAATGATCTTTGGTATTGCTGTTTTCTTATGGGCTTTCCATGCATCAAGCCTTTGATCGATAAGGCCTCGCGCTTTTGTATAGAGCGTTCGATCTATTTTTCTGTGCAATACAAAGCGCCTTCCCAGTGCTCGAGTGCCAAGCGCATGAT
>Ga0180438_10000864_pt1 | contig 55570 bp, 85 predicted proteins | sample SS_ome_12_FD_132455 | JGI IMG/M metagenome (GOLD analysis project Ga0180438, IMG submission 132455) | Hypersaline lake sediment archaeal communities from the Salton Sea, California, USA - SS_3_D_2 metaG | ecosystem: Environmental > Aquatic > Non-marine Saline and Alkaline > Hypersaline >... | reverse complement strand
GGGTCAACCTTATACTTGTGGCTACAGGCAACAATATTAAGGTCACAGGCGACATGACCAGGCGCTGCTATACTGTGAGGCTTGACGCTAACATGGAGCGTCCCTGGGAGCGCCATCCTGATGACTTCGAGCATCCAAGTCTTGAAAAGTACGTTAGGGATAATAACGTAAAACTGTTGACTGCTGCCTTTACTCTGATTCGTGCATGGTATGCTGCTGGCTGTCCTGAAGCTCAGAATATCCCGGTGATGGGTAGCTTCATTGAATGGAGCAACACCATAGGCTCTGTGCTGGAATTCATCGGGATAGAGGGCTTTCTTAAAAATCAGGAAAAGCTCAGGGTTTTCCAGGATGATGAAGCTATACAGTGGCAGGCGTTTTTTGAGCAATGGTTTATTCTTTTTGGTGATAAGCATGTGAGCACTCCTGAACTTTGTGAAATGATTATAAATCCGGAGACGGATATATCGAAAGCTCTTCCGGATGTCCTCTTGGGCGCGAGAGACAAGGGGCTTGGTTCATTAAAGCGCAGTCTCGGCAGACGGCTTTCAAGGATGACCGGGAAGATTTATAAGGGCCTTAAATTACATTTTTCAGTAGATGCACATCGTCACCATAAGCAATGGATGCTTATACCTGAAGATGACCAGGCTGCGAAGTTTGCGAAGTTACGCGAAGTTATGGATTCTGAGAAAACTACGCCAACCGATGGTACTCTCTTTGATGAAAACACCCAAGATATAGTAGAAAATCAAGACACGCGAAGTTTGCGAGGTTTAGATGGCTTATCACATGGCGCGGAAGTTAATTCAAACGAAAAACAAAATATGGATAAAGGAAACGCAATGGAGCCTAAGTTCGCAAACTCCGCCGATTTCCCTAACTCACCTGAAAGCCAAGACTTACAAAGCGAGGTTAATGAGGCCCTAACTACGCAAGGTACTGATGAGAAAATATCATCTGACAGTGACAAGGGCAAAAATAACTTCGCAAACTTCGCAAACCACGCAGAAGGAGATTTTGAAACTGAGGAAGATTGGGAGCCAGAATTCGGCCCAGGGGGAATTGAGTAGGTCAATTTGGCAGGATAGTGTCACTTTGACATAGGCACAAGAGTATGTTAATAGGCATGGGAATTAGAGCTAAGTTGTGGTTGATGCGCAAGGCCGCAAAAGCCATGAAAGGAGAGGACATGGAAAAGGTTGAAGTAGTTGTAGAGCGCTTCCTGGGAGATGAAGGGGAAGAGGGACTACGCCAAATTAAAACATTAATAGCATCAGGCTTCAATGTAGTTGATAAGATGCGCAAGGCCCTGGAAGCTGCAAGCGAACTAACCGATGCTGTAGCTCATGCAAGAAATAACATGAAAGCGGGCTACGAAGCGTCAAAGCAGTTTCTAAATCCTGAAACATTACAGAAGATGACAGGTCTGTATGAAACAATAAAGAAATGGGGAATACTCGGTATCCTGGAGAAGATGACGAGCAAGAAAGATGGTTCGTAAAACTAAAGAACATACAAGAGGCCGAAGTATACAAGACTCACCTTTCATGAGAAGGGATGTTGATGTGAGTATAGACAGGGAGATGTTGTGTCTGATAGGCAACATGATGGGCGTCCAGAAGTGCGTCCAGAATGAGACCTGTTGGTTGTGGAAGGAAAAGGAAAAAGAATGTAAGCTGTTGGAGTTGGCAGCTAAATTTTCGAGCTACCTAAGCAGGAAAGGAAGGGAAGATGGCAGGAGAAGAAGGAAAGAAGATAATCATTCCCACTGATGGGAAAGGGCAAGCGCCAAGACTCATTAAGCCGCCATCAGATATGTTCGGCGGGGAAGTTTTCATCCTGGACGGCAAATATTACATTGACTGTCCAAAGTGTGAAAACCAGGGCCTTGTGGTTATGACTTCGGTGCTGGCAAGCATCAAGCCGACAGTTCAAGGAACCATAGCCCTTGATTTTGAAGGGGAAGCAAAGATACTCTTCATGTGTACCGACAACAAATGTAAACACCTTTTCGACATGGAAGATTGGATGGTTTTCCATAAGGAAAGGCAGAGGAAGACGCTGGTAGTAGAAAGCAAGGAAGATGGTCAATCGGAAGAGAAAGGAGTTAATGCCGATGACGACACAAGAGAACTCGGAGAAGACAGAGGCCAGGCAGAGGAAGGGACAGCCGATAAAGTACAGGAGACGGGGAAGTAAGTTCATTAAAGAATTTACTTCAACACCCACAGGTGTTGTTTGTCCGCATTTCTTCGTTCTTTCGCATGCGAATGGTTGTCTGTTCAACTGCGCGTACTGCTATCTGAAGCATACGATGCGGATGACGATGGATGAAGACCTACAGAAGCCCAGGCCAACCGTCTTTACAAACAAAGGGGACATGAAGGAAGAGCTTATTAAATGGGCAGAAGAGACCGAAAGGCCCGCTCTGCTCAACACAGGGGAACTCTCAGATAGCTTCCTGGATGTTCGATACCTGGAAATTCTCTTCAAGACCCTGGCCTTCAATAACGACTTCAGGAAGAGGCATACGCTGCTCTTCCTAACAAAGAGCGGCATGGAAGCCGTGAAAGCCCTGGATGTGTATCCGGCGCTGAAGAACTTCATTGTTTCGTTCAGCATATCCACAAACGCGGCCATGTATGAACTTGGCGCTCCACCGATAGAAGAGAGGCTTGCCGCCGCCCTGAAGCTCACTCAGATAGGTTGGCGGATACGTCTCAGGATAGACCCATTAATACCGGAAAACCTCAGCAACAAGCCAGTTGCTGACAAAGATACCATCGAGAAGATGGTTGAAATCAATCCGGAGCGAATAACCCTTGGGTCATTAAGATTTTCGCATGGCTGGCGATATCACAACATGCTTAGACAGGCAACTTCGGAAAGCGACCACTGCGGGCAGAATAAGCGGGCATTTAAGATGAGGCTTCCATCCGAACAAAGGATTGCGATGTATCTGGAAGTTATAGAGGCCCTAAGAACCTGGGGATATCAAGGGCCTATAGGTGTCTGTAAAGAAACCGTCAATGTCTACTACGAGTTAGACCTGGACGCCAGCAAGCCCATCTGCAACTGCTCTTTATTTGAGGCAGGAGATGAAGAAGCGTAAGAAAAAAGGATACAGCAAAGAATGGCTGTCTATAGATGAAGTCAAGGCCATGCTGTCAATTAAAGAGATGTGGTTTGACGAATATATGCAAATCTATCTTTTATATGTATGTGCATTACGGGTAAGCGAACTCTGCAACCTGAAGGTCAAGGATATAGACTTCGAGCGCGAAACCCTTACTATACAGGAAAGCAAAAACCAGGTAGACCCTATGGACGTTCCTATCATGTCAAAGCGTTTGTTGAGCTTGCTGAGGAAATACATAGACACTGAAGGACTGAAGACCAGGGACTACCTGTTTCCGGGCCAGGTAAAAGGCAGGCCGATTACCAGGAAAGCCGTATATGAGCGGTGCAAGCGACTCGCGGTACAAGCCGGGATTCGCAAGGCTATAAGCACTCATACATTCCGGCGTTCTCGCGCTACCCATCTTATAGATGCCGGAATGTCAGCGCCGAAAGTCCAAAGGCTGCTGCGACACAAGAGGATAAAAACAACAATGGAATATTACGAGTATTCCGTTGAGGAAGTTAGAAAGGAAATGTTCAAAGTAGACCCCTTCGCAAAGGAGTGAAAAATGATTAGCGAAGTTCAGTTGCTGGCCCATCGGTTTGCGGCTATAGAACGCACAAGGTACAGCGTAAATCAGATTGAGATACGCAAGGATGGTACGGTAGTAGGCACAGACGGCAAACATGCCATCTATATTACGAAGGCGGAAGACATGGGCGACCATGCGGGCAACGAATCCGCAGAACCCATACACATACCTTGTGAAGTGATGGCCCGCGTTTTGCAGTTTATAAGGTCTATACGCCTGAAGCTCCCCGGCCACAAAAACCCAAAACCATTCAAGGCAGTCAAAATAACGGACAATGAAGGCTGTCACGTCTTCGACCAGAACGGCACAAGGCTGATAATTAAGCATGACGATGGTGTAGTAAACTTTCCAGACGTTGACGAAGCAACAAACAACATAGACCCGAAGCGCAAAGAGGATTGCAGGAGCATGTATATTAACGTGCATATCCTGAAAAAGATAGCATCTGCCCTGAGTGAGATGGTTGATGAGCACGAAAACCAGGGCGTAGAGATATCCTTTGCGCCTGGCAAGGAAGATGCGAAGTTGGGCTTCAGGATGGATGCCAGGGGCAAGAACGGCGAGAAGATAACCTATTTTTTAATGCAGATGTCAAGGTGAAAAAATACCCGTACTACTGGCGGCTGAAGGGGAAGAAGTTCAGCGCGGAAGCGCGGGCGCGACATAAGCAGCCCTGTAGGATAGTTGCCCGGTCAGTGGTACACAAAGTTGGCAAGACAAAGGTAGGAAATGGAAACTTGCTTGTGGAATTCCAGGACGGTTTCAGGTTAGTCAGTTATTGGGGATGTGTGAGGGAAAGAAATGCCGGAAGTAAAACTACTGGACAAGGAAATTCAACTCGCCATAGGCGAAGTAAGAGTTCAGTTGGAAGACATTCTAAATACCAGGGACTACTCTTCCTATGAATCTACAAACAAGATAGCTGCGGAGCTTCAGGCTGTTGTAAGCAGCTACAACCAGAGGACGGGAAGCCAGGCGAGAGTGTCAAAGAAAGGACATGTAATAGAGGAAGGTATTATGCTGGCAAAGCAAGGGAATATTCTTCGCGTGTTAGCCGCGAAAGCTATTTTGGCCCTTGCCACTACTCGAAGAGGGGAGATAGAACCATGAAAACATACGTAGTTGGATTTTTGTTCGGTACTGTTGTGGATTGCATTAAGGATGTGCTGCTGGTAAAGAAGCTCAAACCGGAATGGCAGGCCGGATATTGGAACGGCATCGGCGGAAAGATAGAAAAGGGAGAGACACCAGAACGGGCTATAGTTAGAGAATTCAAGGAAGAAACGAACATTGCTACAACGGAAACCGAATGGGAGCACATGGTCACTCTGGTATGTCCAGGTGGAACGGTTTTCTTTTTCAGGGCCTTCGCTCCAACAGATATCTTTGAAGGCTTTCCGCGCAAAAACGACACTGGCGAAGAAATAGATTGGCAGGAAGTTGAATCATTACCAGAAAACACCATTACCAACTTGCGCTGGCTTGTGCCATTCTGCGCGTATCAGAAGCTTGAACATCCCATCTTTGTTCACGAAGACATGAAAGATTATGCATGGCAGACGCCGGGGAAAGAAGATGTGCTTGAAAATCAAGATATTTAAATGGACTATAGACCTACGAAATCCGGAGCATCAGTTCCAGGTTGTGACCTGGGCGCTGGCGATAGCGGCCCTTGTGGGAGTATGGCTTAACATCTACAAGCTGAAGACATGCTTCTATATTTGGGCCTTTACCAATGCAGGATGGGCAATCGTGGATTGGAAGCGGAAAATCTACGCGCAATCAGTCTTGCATGCAGTTTACTTTGCATCCGCTATTTGGGGAATCCTGGTATGGTAGACAAGCGAAGAGTAGACTTAGACCTGTTCACAAAATCGGGCGCGGACTTCGATGGCATCTACAGGTATGACCTTTTCCGAACCTGGGATGAGAGCAAGCCGATGGTTTTATTCGTCATGCTCAATCCATCTACAGCGGATGAGTACAAGCTGGACAGGACGGTGAACAGGTGCCGGATATTCGCGGAAGCGTGGGGATGTGGCAGTTTTCATGTTGTGAACGTATTCGCGCTTATCTCGACTGACCCGAAGGCCCTGGACGAAGCGAAAGACCCTATAGGCCCGCATAATGACAAGTATATTAAGGAGCTTGCCAAGAAAGCCGGGAAGGTCATAGTCGCCTGGGGTTCATATAAACTGGCTGCAACCAGGTCTGAAAAAGTCCTGAAGGCGCTCCGGAAGCATCACAAGGAACTGTACTGCCTTGGAACTACCAAGGATGGGAAGCCAAGGCATCCATTATATGTAGCATCGAGCACTCAATTGGTGGTATACGATGGCAAGAAAGCCGAAAAAAGTAAATGAATCAAGGCAAGTGATAGGGGTTACCAGGCTCTTAGCGCCAAGCGGGGTTAAGAAGCTTACGTTCCTGCCCGCTCCCATCGACTCGCCGGGGCCTTTTGAATGGGAAGGAATAGGCATTCGCTGTTACTACAGAAGGCCCGACATGAAAACGGGCATGGTGATGTCCGAACAGGATGCCCTGAAGCTCTTCGCCAGGAAGCGCCAGGACAAGCGCCGGGGAAAGACCGTATGGGATGCTAAGGCATTTCTACAATTCAAAAGCAACGGCAGAGAGCCTTGGCTGGCACCGATAACGCAGATACCCTTGTCAATTCATGGGCCTATAGACTTGCGCCAGGACAGCGCACAGAGGGACAAGAGGGTTATAGACAGCATCATCGATGAGGGTGAAGGGCCAGGTATAGTCATTCCGATGCGGATAGAGAGCTTTCAGAAGGTCTCTATGGAAATAATTTGGAAAACTCCGCCGCGTTATACCAGGGAGAAATGGGGTATAATCGGCATCGGCCTGTTTCTTACGGGCCGCATAGACAAGATGAAAAAGGACAGAGTGTTGTTTTTCAGTGAAATGTCTATAGAAGACCACGATTTACTGAGAGGATATTTACATGATTAACGAAATCACGCCGCAATCTGAGCTTGCAGACGATATTGCTGTGCTGGCAAAGGCCCTGGCAGGCTGTATTATCCTGTTAGTGCTCTATGGTATCTGGTGTTGGATTTGGCATATAACAGTGGAGGCTATTTGCGAATGAAAGAAATTAGCATTAACGCGATTATGCCAGGTGATATTGTCCTGATTTTACACCAGGCGGAAGAGGGGATACGCCATGTAATTGGGCGCATTGATAATCCGGCGTATACGAAAGAAACGAAGAATGACAAGAAAGAATGCTTTATTATATGGGGAAACTGGCAAGAGGAAGACCAGGGAACGGCAAAGCGGGATATCTGGAAGTTCCGTACTATAATAGAAAAGGATGCGCCGGGCCTGAAGATATACAAGTTAGGTAAATGGGTCAACGGTAAGATTCAAAGCGGAGCCTCAGAAGCGTTCTTTATGCTTTCGCAGGCGGTTCTCGACTTGAGAGCTACAGGTATGTTATCAAAGAAAACGGCAAAGGAGCTTGATGACTTTTACAGAAAGGAGACGGGTCATCATGAAAGTGATTAACGTCTATGTTGACGGCAATCTGACGCAAGAGGGGATGGCGGTAGGTATATTTCTCATTAAGGATGTAGACGACAACATCCTTACAACGGCGGAGTTTATACCAGAAGAGGAATGCAGCACGAAAAGACAGGCCGCTTACCAGGCGATAGCCAAGACACTGCAAATAATGGTGGACTTCGGCCTCAACAGCTTCAAAGGGCCTATACGTGTCCATGTTGAAAGCAGGGCAATCGTAAAGCAGCTTTCAGGCAAGTACCCCATCAAACAGAAGTCGCTTCAAGAGGCTTACGAAAAAGTCATTGCCCTGAAGCAATACTTCAAGAAAATGGAATTTGTGCCCTTTAGCGGCAACCTTACCATTCATATAGTGCAGATGAAAGAAGACGACCAGAGGAAAAAGCTTGAAGCCCTGGCGAGACAAAGCGGCCCGCCTGCCGAAACAGAAAGGAGCGGTGATGGCAAAGTCGAAAATCAGGACGGCGATTAGATACTTTGTTGGGCCTAACCCGGCAAGGGACGGCATGGTGAGGGTGAGCATCTTCCCGAAACGCGCTGATGCCATCACTAAGGTAGTGCGATTAATGAAGCAAGCCGGATATGTCCAGGCAGACGAACAAGCTTACAAGAGGCTGCAAGCCCGAACTGCCGATGAGATGCGCCAAGGGCAGGGATTCTTTTAAGGAGAAAAAACATGCAGGATATCCTTGAAGGCTTCGGCGGTGTTTGGAAGATGGCGTTTGACCTTATCGGCCAGATACCCATAGAAGTTCTCGACAGGGCCTTGGAGAAGATAGACCGCCAGGAAGCGATAGGCCCGCTTCTCGACCCGACATCATATGTACGTAGTAAACGCAGTCTTCTTGAAACAGGCTCCAAAGAATTTATCATGAAGCTGCGGGAATTGCGGGTGATGCAAGAGGAATGGAAAAAGAAGGTATCGCCGGAAGATGTTAAGACGGCTTACGATGCCATAGGGCAGAAACCAGGGGAAGGGCCGTAGTATGTTTTGGGAAATTGCATGGATGATAGGTATAATCCTTTCGCCTTTCATGGCTGTCTTGATAATACCGTATGCCGTTGGCCCACCGCCTGAAGGCTCGATGACCTGGTTGCCCTGGGTAGTCGCGGGCGCTGTGTCATTGTTCCTGGCCTATTGCCTCTTCTTTCAGTACCTTTTCAGCCCGCATGAGCGCAAGCGCCGAAGACTTGTAAAGAAACTCACTGAGCAATACTACAGGGCAGAGAATCCCCGCGAAAAACAGAAGATATGGAACCGACTCTTGAAAGTAATGAGGGCAGATTAGAAAGGAGAATAACATGGCGTTACCGCCGATGGAACTTGTAAGATGGACGGTATTTGACACAAGGAAACTACCCGAAAAGCAAGCACAGATATTGACATTTTTCCAAAACCCGAACATAACAGGCACGTTCCACAGCAACATGCATGCTTCGGGCTACTTTCCGTATCCTGAGTGCTTCTTTCTGTTCGGGCTGCTACTTAACATGTATTCAACAGAAGATGACGGCGCTTCACTTGTGAGGGTAGACGGCATCAAAGAAAGAACGGCGCTCCTGGGAGAATGCATCCTTACGTTTGAAATAGCCATGAAGCGCTATCTTGAAACTCCGGTGATGTCCACAATAAATGGATTATTACCAGAAAATGCGCCAAAGATATACAGGGACATGTTTCAGGTGCCAGGAATACGCGAAGAAGTGTTTGATGAGCTACATCCCTATGGAATGTCAAAGGATATAGACCTTAAAATTCCCGAAGACCTGAAGGGAGCTTTGGTTAATCCGGAGCCTGGCGATTATTTTTATGGCATGTGTCTTTTCCGCAAAAACAGACACAACCCTATTCATATTGGGTGTCAACAGGCATTCAGGGCGCAGATGCGATGGGCTACCCCGCCAACATACAATTCTGAAGAAATAGGGCAGGTACATTTTCGGCTAAGTATGTTGGGAGTGTTGGCAAGGGAGCTTCCATGAACGGACTCAGACAAGGGCCTATAGGCTTCCCATCTCACGATGCCCGCAAGCGGCTTCAAGAGTTGGATGCCGAATCCAGGCGAAGCCAGCACAGAACATTGACGGGACAAGGCGGGCCTTCGGGTAAAGAACGCGGCTTTGATGTCATGGCCGCTATCGGCCAGCTTCAGGCCCAACTAAGCAATATCATGACGCGCCTGGATAACCTGGAAGGCAGGGTCACCGCTATAGAGAAAGAGAATGCAATATGGCACAAGTCTTTCGGTCAGAAGCGCCGGGAACTTCGACAATGACCAGGTGCCTTCGGAAGAGGCGTAGACAGGGCTTGAAAAGTGGTAATGAAGTGCTTTGTGGGCTTACTGAGCGCCAGCATCAGGCTATTTTGAGGGCTGATGCCGGGGATATCGGGAGCGGGCAAAATGGCTCGAAAATGGTTACAAAAGAGCCTTTTTGTTACCGCCTGGAAAGCGCCGTAACTCGGTGTGACATAAGGACTTAGCGCAAAATGCCGGCAAATTGCGCTTCCGGACTCCCTGGGAGCCAGGCACCAGGTAGACCGGGGAATCAATACATTAACGGGTAAGACACCAGGTAATAGACGGCCCGCAATACATGAAAGGGGGTACAGCGATAGAGATGAGCAGCTACGGGGTAAAAAAGTGCTTGAAGTGCGGAGAAAACTTCATGGGCAGGAAGGGATGGGGAAGCTCTAATATCTGTACGACCTGTAAACAAGCTTCCTGCAAGCATGAATACAGGGCGATGACCAAGGGGAGCGCTAACGCCATCTTGGAATGCAGGAAGTGTCATCACGTAAAAGTGGTTCCCAGGATTAAAAAGCAATAGTGCCGCAATGGGCGGTTTTTTTGAAAAAAAGTTCTGGACAAGTGTAGGGCGTGATTGTAACCTATAGTGCGTCTTGTGCGCCGGAACGGGCGAAGCACAACTATTGGGTACTTACTCGATGACAGTCTTCGTCCCGTTCCGCCATTAACCGAAGAGAAGGGGTTGCAATTGTCTAAGGAGCTACCAGAACTGTTGAAATGTAGAAACTGCGGGAGAACTCCCGAAGAGTTAAGCGGCCCGAAGCTCCTGGCAAAGCCTTGGTGCGTGAAAGTTGAATGCGGATGCGGCAAGCGGACAGTATGGTACGGAAGCGAGTATGCAGCCGCGAGAGCATGGAACAAGAAGATGAGAAGACGGGATGGCGGTAAATCGAAACTGAGATACTTGGGAAGGATGTTGAATGACAGAGGAACGCAAAAAAGCAAGTAAAGGCCAAAGGAAACATATCAGAAGAAAGAAAGCGGTCATGCGCAAGAGGCGAGAGGCCCCGGACATGCGGATGGCTCTGCTTTCATTCCCACAGAAGCGGGTACTGGACTGCATAATAGATGGTATCCGCAAGCATCAGCGCCCGCCGACACTCCGAGAGATAGGAGTAGCAACACAGACACATTTCACGTCAGTACGGGACGTGGTAAACACCCTTCAGAAAAAAGGATTCATTACTATAAATGCGGATGCGTCTCGCGGTATCCGCTTGAACAGGGAAGTCTTTGAAGTGAAGGTGCAGGCAGTATCATGAGAATTTGGGACATAGAACCTTGCTTCCTTTGCCGCAAGCATCTCCTTGGGGAGCACAGGGAGCTACACGCTATTTGGAGCATTCTTGTCAACGGCAAGAAAGGCTATTCCAGGCATCCAGAGACTATGCGCTGGCGCGGAAAGCTCAAGGCCCTGTATAAGAGGCATGTCAAGCTTGTGGCGGAGATGAAGCGCCGGGGATACGCTCACAATAGCCCGCTCGACAAGCGCCAGGCAACAGGCCAGGCAGTTCAGCGCGAATTTGTACATACCAAGATAGAACAGAAGCGCATCCTGCTTGCAAAAGGATGTAAATGCCAAGTAAGGTTAAGTGAGACGGTATGAAGAAAGACAAAGGACAGAAGCGCAAGGAAAAGCTTCAGCGCCGAAAACAGAAGATGGAAAAGAAGGTGCGAGAGCATCAGCGCTGGATTCAGAACCGCATGAGAAAGGATGCGGAGTTCGCGGCGATGTGGTCAAAGCTCGACCTTCAGGGCAGGATTGAATATTTGAAGAAACATGGAACCGGGGAGATGGTGCGAAGGCTGTTAAGATGAGTTTAATGATGGGAATGGCCCATCTTGCACAAGGCGTTAGTTTGTTGTTGTGAAAGGAGCCAGAGATGGCCAAAGGAGTCAGAGCGGCGGTAGAGACCATTACGCCCAAGAAAGCCAAAGAGCTTCTTGAATCACAGGCGGAAATGCAGCGTCCTATCAGCCCGTTACATGTTCGCGCACTGTCCCATGCTATTGATGAAGGGGAATGGGACTATAACGGGGAGACCATCAAAATAGACAAGAATGGCAAGATGCTTGATGGTCAACATCGCTGCCAGGCGGTTATAGCCAGTGGCAAATCCATTAAAACCCTTGTTGTCTACGGGTTGGAACCGAAAGTGTTCACAACCATAGACCAGAGAGCAAAAGCAAGAGGTATTGGCGACATGCTCCGTATAAGGGGAGAAAGCAGCACCCCGCAGTTGGCGGCTGCGTTGAAGCAATTATGGGTTTACCAGAACGGCTATAAGAAAGACATGCGTTGGGGAGAATTAACCATGAACGAAGTTTATGGTTTTCTCGAACAGCACATTGAAATCAGGGACAGTATAGTATGGGGTGGAAGAGTTAAAAAATTCGTCCAGCCCGCAGTTGCTTCGATGTGTCATTATATTTTCGCCAACAAACATGAGAAGATGGCAGATGAGTTCTTCACGAAGTTGCAGACCGGGGAAAATCTCAGCGAGAGAAGTCCCATCCTGGTGCTCAGAAACAGGCTTCTATGGAATAAGCTTTCTTCCAAGGCGAAGCTTCCAGGGAAACAAATGATTGCCATGTTTATACAGGCATGGAATCGCTTCAGAGAAAAGAAACCCACAAAGGAACTTCGCGGAGTAAAGTCGGGCCAGAAGATGCCCAGGCCGATATAATAAGGACACTATAAACATGGCTATACATACCCTGAAAACCTGGCCCGAAGAGTTCAAGGCCATGAAGAAGGGCCTGAAGAGCTTCGAGTTCCGAAAGGATGATAGAGGCTTCCAGGTGGGAGATACGCTGAGACTGCGGGAATACGACCCGAAAAAGAAGCGTTACACCAGGGATACCTTGTACGTTGCGGTAACATTTATTCTCAGGGACAAGCCAGAGTTCGGGCTTCCCGAAGGGTTTGTTGTCATGCAGACAGAGAAGATAGGTTCTCGTAAAGAAAAGGAGTGATGGATGGGTGAGAAGTTAGTGTCAGTAGAGAAGATGCTGGCGAAAATTAATGAGATGGAAGGCAATGGGCAGTTGATAAGGCCCGTTGCCAGGGCGCTTAGAGAAGCAATGGGCGAAGGCCCGGCAAGTCCAGGGGAACAGTTTACTTTAAATGTGCCTATTCTCTTACAACCTGAAACCGCTATAGACCTGAAGACCGAAGGCACGAAAAAAGAACTTCAAACCAGGCTCAAAGAAGCGATGAAATGGATTCTCCAGCTTAAAGCGGAAATCAATGACGTTCATCGGGCCGCTAAACACTTCATGGGCTTTGAAGGCTCAGAAATCTATACCGCCGGGTATCTGTATGTCATGCTGGCAACAATCCGCGAACAGGATGCGGCAGGAGCCAGGGCAATAGTAGGCAAATTCTTTGGCCTGAACGAAACCCATACCGACAATCTGAGCAATGACCCATCCGTTATTGCTAAAAACCTGGTGAATAAGTGGAAGGAATTCTACAAGGACGTTGATGAAGTAATCGGGTTTTTAGACTTCATGCTGGAAGAATCCATGATAGATGGTTCCGAAATCGCCTGCGGTCACTTGAGCATGTTAAGGCTCTGCCTGAAGCTCTTCAAGAGCACGATGGGCAGGCATTATGCGCCTGGAATAGCGAAAGATGTTGAGTAGTCGGCAAGGTGCCGATACTCTTGTTGATGGAGCGTAGCCATGAAAGGAGAAAGAATGGGCAAGCGCTCAAACGGTACACTGACGGGGCCTCAGAGGAAGGCGCTGGACTACATACTGAAGTGTGTAGAACAGGAACATAGAACGCCTACCATCCGTCAGCTTGGGGCCAAGATGGGCCAGCGTTCAACAGGGAGCACCCGCGATGTCATTGCTGCCCTGGTAAGGAAAGGGCATCTCATTAAGGATGCAGCCTTGTCAAGAGGCATCAGGCTGAATCCGAGAAAGTACAAGGTACAAGTAACGGCAAAGCGGTAGCTCCGCTCATGAGGGGAGCGGTGTAATGCCGCTCCCCTTACAAGGAGATGGCAATGAATAAACTGTTCTGTGATATCTGCGGGCGCAGAATCAAGCCTGAAAAAGAAGACTATTGGAACATCCAGGTGGATGTAGACCTGTATACCGATGACCATGAATTAGCTATAGATAACGACCCTGATGGTTACCAGGTCTGTACCGATTGTCATAAAGAGATAGAAGAGAGCGCAAAAGCGGGGAAAATAGACCAGGATTTGAGAAAGACATCGAGACCGGAGAAAGTCAAGGCGCTGATGAAGGCATTGTTGGCTCTTGGCCTTGCCAGCGCGGAGAAGTCATATAACGAGCCAGACATAGAGGGAGAAGAATGAAGGTTGAAGAAAGGGGAAAGTCCGGACGGGAGAAGACTAACCTGTGGAAAGAAGCCTGTCTTAAATGCAAGACGGATTCTTTCAAGCTCTACCTGGGCCTCTGCCCGCCTGTGGTAGAATGTCTTGGCTGCGGGAAGCGATACGCACTGATAGATTCACATACCAGGCTTCCGATAGCAAGCCAGGTGATATTACATACGCAGGCGGACAAGCATGTGACAGTAACATGCCCGACCTGTGAGGGCAGGAGCTTCCAGGAAAATTCTTGCCATCCCTGCCGGGCATGTCATGGAAGCGGGAAGATGCACCTGGGAACTGAGGAAGAGCGCGAAGATAAGGCCAAAAAGAAAACTGCGGAACTCAAGGCCAAAGACCTTGACCCTACTGTACATTAATGAAAGGAAGTGGATTATGAGGGGAGCGCCAAGACAGCGCGGAGTAGTGAAGGTTGACAAGGTTGAGTTTGAAGGTGCATCGGTAGATATCAAGCTCAACAAAAACTATGGTCAGTTTGAAGCATGGGTCTTCGGCGATAAGATGGTCAACAAGAATGTAGATGAACTGAAGCGCGAAGTGAAGGAAAAACTGAAGAGCCATCAACTCGACCTGGATTGGAAGCCCGTTATAGAGCTTCGACTGAGCCATGATGACCGCAGATACAGCTACAGAGACGAAGATGAATATGACGTGGAAGTGGACAGGTATTATATGTTCACTCGACCTAACGGGGAAGTGCTCTACCGGGATTGCAGGGAAGATGTTGAAGACCTGTCCATTTCGATAGGCGAACCTTCTTCGCCCAAACATTCACGCGGTACAGGCATTATAATTCCTTACACCCCTGCTATCTGGAATGGTTGTGCTCAAGTGAAGAAGCTGGCAGACAGGAATGCAGGAGAAAGGGTACTATTCGAGAGACTTAATGGGCTTGAAGGCAAGAAGCTTGCTAAGGCCCTGGCGGATATGTGTAACTACGACCTGGCCCTGGTGAAGCTCCCGAAGAAAGCGAAGAGACCGGGAAGGAGTAAGAAATGATACCGGAGATGCAGGCACAAGGCCGCGCACTGACGCTTGGCGGCATGAGATTGGTCATTGATTGGGCCAGAATGCCGAAAAAAGACGGCGTACCCCAGGGAAGGATGGATGTGCATCTTTATATATGGGCCTCTAAAGATGCCAGCTACACCGTGAAAAGGCGCAGAACCATCGAACTGCTTAATCCGCCTTCACAGTTTCAATACATTAAAAGTGTTGTGAAGCTCCTGAAGGCCCTGGGCTTACAAGCTACCAGGGATGAGATATTCCCCATACTCAACATGAAGGAAAAAGACAAGCAAGTAGTTTCAGATATAAGCATCTACTGGCTTATACATCAGCGCGAAGTCATGAACATCGCAGTAAGCGCCGGATTCGAGTACAACTTGGAGCACATAGGCTTTGTAGGCTCAGACGTGGTGATAGAAGAGAACATCCAGATGGAAAGCATGGACGAAGAGGCCCAAAAGGAATTAGCAAACTCTCTTGCGGACATACTAAACCCTTATAACCTGGACATCAGGTTTGAAATAAATGTGGAGATACCAGAATGCAAAGAACAAGAAGATACGGATACATCGATACCGAAGGAAAAGAAGTCATCCCGCCGAAGTTCTGCGGGGCCTGGGACTTCTCAGAAGGAGTCGCAGAAGTAAGGGAGCAACCGGACAGAAAATCCGGATACATTAACAAAAAAGGCGAATACTTTCTACAGCCGCAATTCGATGTTGCAACTCCCTTTCGTGATGGCTTCGCCGTCCTGAAGCGCGGCAATACTACGGCCATCATGAACAAGGCAGGGAAAAGGATTGCAACTACACAGAGAAAAGACATAGATTGGTTTGACAGGAACGGATTTAATGACGGCCTTATAGCTGCCGGGCTGCATGGCGAATCAAAGGTAGGGCCAAGCGGATACCTGGACAAAGAGGGTCAATGGGCTATAAGGCCCAATTTTGCAGATGCACATACATTCAGCGAAGGGCTTGCCGCCGTCCTGGTAAAAGAGGGAAGTTGGGGCTTCATTGATACTTCCGGAAGCCTGGTTGTCCCGCCTCAATTTAATGAAGCCTTTGGATTTCACTGTGGCATTGCAATAGTACGGAAGCTCGACAACACGTTGGCATGTTACAGCCGGGCCAAGGATGCATTCATATTTGAGGACGGGAAGAAGCAAGTATCATTCATGGGTAACTTTTCAGATGACAGATGCAGGGTAGTGTTGAAAAATCCTAACAGCGAGAGCCGTCAGAAATACTACATGGGATATCTGGATGTAGACGGCAACATGGTTATTCCGGCCAAACTCTACGATTGCAGGGACTTTGCAGATGGTGTAGCTCCAGTAAGGACTAAGCATAACAGTCCCTGGAAATACATTGACAAAGAGGGCCAGACCGTTATTGAAGACAGTTACTACGATGCGTATCCATTTAGCGAAGACAGGGCTGTAATTGTTGACAAAGAGGGAAGATACGGCTGTATTAACAGGAAAGGAGAGACTATAATACAGCCAAGATTAGCCTATTTGGGCGAGACACATGAAGGGATGAGTATCTTTACGGATGGAAGGAGAATATAATGGAGTTTGAACTGAAGCAAATAGGACAGAGGCCCGTTGTAAGAGATGACGGAACTACCGTCATGAAACCTAACTACGAAAGTGTTGAAGACGCTTTCGCCAGGTACATCTGCCCGGTGCTTGGGGTAGAGAACAAGAAAGAGCCGCGCATGGTCGAAATAACCATTCCGCCGTCGATGCCGGGCGGGAAGGCAACAAAGGCAACCACAAAAAGGCCCTGCCTGCCTTCGCCAGCGCACGAAATCATGGCCAAGGCAGAGGATTTACTCAACCAGGAACAAGACATTTCCTATCGCATGGGCTACCAGACGGGCTATAAGGACAAGGATGAAGGGAAGCCGATGCAGGAAGAGGGCCTTACACTGCCGGGAACGCACAAGACAGTGGAATTTCTGGCCGTATTCTCTGAGCATGCAAAAACGACTGTGCAGGCAGACAAGGTTGGGGCCATCATGGAAATCTTCCAGGCCGCGCTTGAACACAAAAGATGGCAGGGATATGCAAGCGGTTACTGGCAGGGATATGTAGACCGCAGCACAGGAACCATGCCAAAGTTTGAGCAATGGGAAGACCCGAAAGAAGGCGCGAAGCAGTACAAGTGGTAGGATAATACATTGAAACGTATACAAAAGCTGGCAATATATTTACTTGCAGCCGCCCTTGTGTTTCTGGTATATTCAAAGCCAGAGCACTTCGAGCTTGCATTCGGGGTGTTGACAACATTGTTTATTTGGAGCTTAGAAAGGAAGCCCAATGGAAAAAGACGAACAAAGGAATGAAGAAGAGCCTTTAGAACCTATGCAGGCTCCGGATGTATTTCCGGATTACCTGGTAGAAGATGGCTATGTCGATGAGCCAGTGGACATGCTGGATGAGAAGAATGCCGTACCGCTTTACCCTGGCCCAAGCTTTGAGGAACTTCAGAAGAAGCATACCAGGCAGTACAAGCTGTTAATGGCGATGCTTTATACAATATTGGTGCTTGGCACCCTGGGAACCTGGGGAGCGGCCCTGTTCGGTGTCGTGTTTCAAAACGTCTGGCTCGTATGGATATGCGGCCCGATAGCTGCGGGAGCATTGATGGTCTTCGGCAACCTGGCAATCTTCTACGTCAAAAGGTCTTTCATGCAGAATCGCTCTTTCCCGGCAGTAGGACACTTTACCCCGCGCACACCTACACCCGAACAGCAACAAGCATTAATAGAGCAAGAAGAAAAAGAACAAAAGGCGCGTGACAGGGCCAGGGAGAAGAGAGACAAGAGGCTTCACCCGAAGACAGGTTGCTTCGGTAACTACTGCAATATGCTGAAGAAGCTTGACCGGGGAATGTACAAGAACGACTGTAGATACTGCCATGACAGCAGCACTTGTTTTGTAGTAACCAACGGCAGATTACAGATGAAGTTTTACAAGCACATGAAAGGTGGAGATACCTGGAAACCTGATGAGGAAGAGTAGGAGAAGCCTATGGAAGAGCTTAAACAACCTGAAGACATTATAAACAACTTCGAGAGCGTGAAAGCTTTCGTTGTTGCCAAGTTCCCTGAGTTCAGCAGTATCGAGCTATTATTCTGCGAAGACGCAGACCAGACATACCATGAAAGCATCGAAGAAAGGTACGAAGAGGGAGAAGAGGAACCGCGTACTTATAGCCATGTATTTCACTACCCCGGCAAAATCTGTGTCACTACCAACATGGTAGAGTTGACGGACGAACAGATGCAGGGAGTCTTTATACATGAATTTGGCCATCTCTTCGCCGAGATGTACCCGTACTACGAAGGCATGGATGCGGAGCTTGGCGATGACCAGGGAGATGCAGACTACGTTGTAACAAGTATCTTCGGAGTGAACTTACATTATGGAGATGAAGATGAGCTTCAATACGTAGTTCTGCCGATAGGTTCAGAGCCGTTGGATGATGCCGAACTTACCGAAGAGGAAAGGCAGGCGATAGCGGCGGAGTTAAGTGAGGAATTATCCGAAGATGAAGACGAAGAGGAAGAGCATGATTCCTATGGCATCGGTCTGCCATCATCTGACGAATTACAGGAAAGTCTTCAGGCGGATGTAGTTGAACCTGGGAGCATAGAATTAGAGGGCACAGATGGCCCGGTTATAGATACGGAGTTTGAACAATGACATGTGAGCACGATGAGACGCCCGATACAATCAAGGAGCGAAGACCCTGTATTAAATGTAAATATGGTATAAGGAGAGACTTCAGAGGGGAAAACTGCCCGATAAAGAAGCTCAAGATACGCATCGGGGAACTCGAAAACCAGGTTGAAAACCAGAAGATACTGATAGAATCATTACCCGAAGAGAAGGCCGACATTACTCGTAAGGCGGAGACCGCCTAACCGCCCGTAAACCAATACATTAAGGGCTTTTACCCCTTACTGCGGGGCCAGAATCGCGTAGTTTGCGAAGTTTGTCACCTGGACGCTTCCGCAAAGAGAGAGGGGGGAGAGAGATGAAGAGAGAGGGGAGAGAGAGAAGAAAGTGGACTCGCGGCTACCGCCGCGCATCATGCGCTTCGCGCAATGAAGAGGTAAGGATTCGCGGCTATCGCCGCGCATTATGCCCGCGCTTCATTTAGACCGTTTATAGGATACTGGAAGGGTTAGAGATGTCGAAGATTGAGACTCCACTATCATGGATTGGCGGCAAGAACAGGCTCAAGCGCCGCCTGGTCGCTATGTTCCCGCCGCACGATATTTACATAGAACCTTTTTTCGGCGCGGGCCATCTCCTGTTCTGGAAGCGCCCATCGAAACAGGAATGGGTCTGTGATGTGGATGACTTGCTCATTAATCTCTGGAAGGTTATTCAACATCCGGACATGTATGAGCGCTTCCTTGATTTTCTTACATTCCATCCAAAGTCAAGGACTCTGTTTTACGAGTATAGAGAGGCCCTATCAGACCCTGAAACCTACAAGGACATTACCCCGTATATCCGCGCTGGTATGGCTTATTACCTGATAAAAAGCAGCTTCGGAGCAATGAGGGTCTTCACTGGCGAAGAGGTATGGGGAAGCACGATAGGCACCGATAAGATGACGGGTTTCTATAATGTTGATTGGAAAGGCATCTTCGAGCGCCTGAAAGACGTTATCATTGAGAATAGGGACTTCCGGGAGTTCCTTGCCCTGGTCAACAAGAGCGCTACGAAGAAGACCAAGGATAGGCGAGTTTTCGCCTATTGTGACCCGCCTTACTTCTGTGTCACAAAGCATCCTGTAGCCTGTTACGCCAATGACTTTACAATGAAAGACCATGAAGACCTTGCTGGTGTTCTCAAGAAGTTCAAAGGCTACTGGATGTTGAGCATTGACGATTGTGAAGAGGCCAGGGAGTTCTACAAGGATTTTATGATTGTAGAAGTTCCTACCGTATACACTTCCGAGAATGTATTCACTGACGGCAAGCGAGTAACCGAGCTTGTAATAGGTAATTACGACATTCCCAAGCCCGTAGAGAACCTTGAACTGTTCGGCCAGCTAACAGAAGCGCCGTCCGAAGACGGCGCTGTAGAAGACTCTTTTCTCGACCAAGAAGCCGTTGAAATGTAGTCTAAGGCTCTATCCCCAGGTCTGCCGGATTCGGCAGGACACCAGGTTCCTCTTCCCAGGACTCGCCAGCAGCAGCCGGGTCAAAGCCTGGCGGTGGAACTGACGCCGGGCCTGTACCCATCTCCCTGGTAGTTGGTAGCCTGTGCTCTGATACTTCCGCAGTAGGATACTCTTCCTTGGCTTCTTCCAGGGTGTCATACATCCCCAAGGTCATGGTGCGCGGCTGGCCCGCAAGAACGCTTGTAGGCCCGTAATGTCCAAAGCCCTGGACTTTCCATGCTCCATCAGGGTCTTGTGATATCCTGTAGTATTCCCATTCGGCAGGATTCCGGACAGGCCCGCAAGGATTTCCCATAGTCGGCTTCATGGGTACTCCCGTCCTGTATTCCTGGTCATAAATCTTGCCGAGCCTTTCCGCATCTGCTACGGTCTGGCAGTGAGGATTACCCTTGCCATACTTAGCCATGAACCAAGCGCCTCTCTTGCTCCTGAAAGGCCCTATAACCGCCGAATGATAAGGAAATGCTTTTGCAGTCGGTTTCTTCTCGCTCCGCAACATCTCATAGTTGCCTGTGCCTTTATTTATTCCTACATACCATTTACCTTTCCCGTGAATGTACGGCCATCCTACGGGTGCTACGTGTTTGCGGACACTGCCTGATTCGTCATAGAAAAGTTTGGAAGTGCCGGGAGCGGGGTACACTGTTTCGCCTGGTGTATCTCCGTAGAATTCTCCGCCTACCATCCAGCCCATCCTTATAAGGTCATCGTCAATGGGCTTCCGTATCAAGGGGTCTGATGCATAGGCGTCTCTCATGCGCATCATCTGTTTGTGTGTAAGACGCTGTAACGCTTGCCGCGCAGCCGGATTTCTTTCGTGTCCGTCTCCCATTACCTGTGTTCCTCTTTCGCGGTTCATTTTCTCTGCCTCATCCCTGACTGCCGGGTGCCATACCGGATTAATGGGCTGTCCAGGGACGTAGTTTGCCCGCGCCCAGGCCCTGAATTCGGCTTCCTCTTCCGGAGCAAGGTCTCGCCAGAGGCCGGGGTTAGCCTGGGAAAGCTGGCTTCCTGGCGTCCCTGGTGCTACGGGATACTTCGCTCTCCACCTGGTTATATTTTCCTGGTGCTGGATACCTTTAATGTAAGCGTACATCCACTTCATGAGTTCTCCCCTGGGAAGTCGCGGGGATATTTCTTCTACTCCGCCTGTCCAATCATGCTTGGACACCATGAGCCTGGGTCTGCCGTAGGCAACATCTATATGATAGTTTACCCCGGTGATGCGTTTCAGCATCTCGACTATCCCGCGAAGCTCTTTCATTGTAGTGCGGGCCATTAACTTACTCCTTTCAATCAAGCTGAGAGTATCGTCTCATTTCCCCTTCGGTAGTTCGGCTAATCGCCTTCTGGCGCTGTAATGATTCCCGTAGCTGCTCTTCTGTCTTGTCCTGAAGGGATTTCCAGAGGTCATCCCTGTCCTGTGACCAGAACTTAGACGGCGGGGAATACTTCGGGTCTTGAGCTACTATCAGGTCGTATAGCTCATTCATGAGCTTTCGCCTGGTATCCGGATTCATCTGATAGTGTGCGTACATATCTCTAAGATGCGGTCTCTGCTTGACCGCTTCGCGCAAGACCTTCATGGCTTCTTCTTCAGTTATCCCAGGCGCGGATGAATAAATGAGTTCAAACGCCATTGGTAGGTTGCCCTCTTCAAGCAAGTCAAGCGCTTCCTGGATATCTTCAGGCGAAGGTTTCTGGCCGGGATTCTTCCCAAAGTCTTTGAAGGCAAAAGCATGCCATTCCTGGTACATCTTCTCGTAGGCTTTGGTTCCGCGCCGGGGAACTTTCTTCCCGCGCTCTCGCTGCCAGGCTTCCGCATGCTCCGCCAGCGTCATCTCTTCCAATGATTTCTGCTTTTTCGCACCTGGTCGTTGCGGGTTGGCATGTCTTCCAAACTCTTCTTCCAGGTCTCTATACATCCAGACTACGCCGGGCGTCTCCTTTTCTAACGTCATCATCGGGCCGGGCGTGTACGGGCTTGTCGAAAGAATGGAGTATAGGTCATCCCACTGACCGCCATGATAGTCGTTGGCAAACCAATAAATGGCTATTTCCGCTTCATCGTCCAGGTCTTCTATAAGCCCTTCCCATTTCTTTCTCAAGAATTCCATCATCTGTTTCTTGAGCAAGGATGGGTTCCCCTGTGTTTCGCCTCTTCTGCGTTTTTCACGCGCTTTCGCCAGTACATCCCTTACCGCTTGCTTGTATCGCTTCATTGCATCGAAGTATTTCATCATGGCATCCCCATGTTGTCTTGCATAGGGATTTTCGGGACTGAACATGACAAATTTGCTTTCGGTTGGCACTCCTTCCCACTTGCATGCCTTAGCCCAAAGCTCCTTAGCCTGTGCCGCCAGGTGTTCAATCTCTTCCGGATGGGGTGAGATGATTTCCGGATTATTGCCGTACTTGGGTTTGCGTGTCGTGGTCACAAGATACTTATTGCCCGCTATCGTAATCATGTGCCAGTAGTCATTTCCGCGCTCCTGCTTATGTGTCGTGGCGGTAGGGTCTATTTCATTTATATCAACGAACTCAGAAACCGCTTCCATCGGGCCTTCTGCCTCTACGGTTCCAAGTTGGTTGTAGTATGCATCTCCATATTCTGCCACATTGAACTTCTGCTTGCGCGGGTTTTTCGCCGATGGGCTTGGCTGGTAGTCTATGGTTACCCTGCGCCCAGGGTTATTGTCCTGTACGAATTTAAGAAGCATGTTGGCTGTCTTGCTGCTCATGCTCCAATATACCGGGTGATACATTACATTAGAACCGCGTGATGCAACTTGCCCGGTCTCCACGTTCATCGCCTGGCCTTCAATAAGGATGCGGGTAGCTGAGTTAGGTGCCTTGTCTTTCTTCTGAGCGGCAACTACCTTTTTAATCTGCGCTTTCGTCAACGGTACATACATCTGAGGATTTACCATGTGCGGCATGTGGGCTTTCATGCTTCGCTCTACCTGGCTTCTCGTCATCTTCGCGCTTTCCAGGAAAACATCGGCATCCCTCTTTAATGATGGTTCAGATTCAAAGGCCAGATTCCACCCGTATTGTTTTGATATCTGTGCTGCCATAACTGCCATGTTAGCGAGACTGAGAGCGTCTATGAAGTTTTTCCCCTTCAGATATCGTTGGGCTTCTATCATGAATTCCTCTGAAGTAGTTAGCAGCTCGTCAAGTTCTTTAACATTTAACGGGTTTGCCTTCATCTTTCCGCGATTTTTCTGCCCGCTCAGTATGTAGGTTGCAAGTGCAAAGGCGGTGCCGCTTGCCAGGCCAGTTGTTACCCCATAGGCATATACTTCCGGCGGGATGGGATTTTTCATTAGTGCTCCGAATGGCACCCTTGGAGCAATCCTGGCCCAAACACGCTTGGCTTTATTCATTCGCTTCCGGTTCATCTCTTTGCTTGCCCGTTTCTTGACTTTCAGCTTGTAGCCCATGTGTTCAAGCTCTTTCTTGAGTTCCATATATTCCCAGGGCGTAGCAGCGCTTGATATCTTCATTACATGGTCGTATTCAGCCGCGCCGTGTTGACCTATGCTCTGGTAACTAAGAATGTATTTGCCAAGATAGTCTGCTGGCTCCGTTGGAAACAGAGCTATCACAGGCCCGGCGTGATATCGCCGGAAAATTACCGGAATAGCCATCGCATGCTCCCGTTAATGAACTTATTTCTTTTTTCTACGTGCCGATGCCTTTGTTGCCGCGCCCTTGCTTGTGCTGCGTTTCTTCGCGGCCTTCACAACTTCTTTGACTACAGGCGCGTACTGCATCGCCAGCCTGCCTATAGACATGATTAAATTTAATGCCCGGCTTCGCCTGGCATAAACTTCGCGCATCTTCTGGCCGTCTCTGACCAGCTTCAAGGTCTCATCAACATCCTCATACCCTGTAAGCTGCACATCCAGGGCCTTGTCATCTTTCTTGATGAGCTTTTCGAGAATGTCCTTGGCCTCTTTCCATACGGCCTGGACTTCCTTATCATCCTTCACAGCGTCATACGCTGCCTTCACCCTGTCAATTGTTGCCTTAACGGACATCATTAACTCCTTTCTAACGTCTCAAGAGCCTCTTCCTGCCTGCTGGACGCCGTATAACCTTGCCTGCCCTGCGCCTGGACTCTTCTTTTGCTGCCGCTTCCCGTCTTGCCTGACCGGGAACTCTCGGCCTGCCTAACATCTTCTGGAAAAATGTAGGTTCTTTAATTCCGTTCCTGCTGTTTTCCAGTTTTTGCAGAAGTTCATTTATCTTCTGCCTGTGGGCCTCAGCTTTTCTTTGCCATGCAGCCTGGTCTCTGAGATGCTTGGCCTGCTCTAATCTTATCTGCCGAACAATGACTTGTTCGCTTCTGTTGAGAGGCCGCTTCTGGTTTGCAACCGCAGCTACGGCGCGGGCAAGCCTCTCTTCCTGCTCTTTGGCCGCAAGGCGCGGGTCTATTACATGTCGTGAATCAACAAGCCCGCCTTCCTGGGCACCCATCTCATACGGCATAATTGCCTCCTTTCGGTAGTTGCTTACTTTCCTTTATGTCCAAACGGCGGTTCATTACTTACGCACATCGGGTTTGGCATCGGCCTGGCCTGCATCTTGTCTGCCCGGCCTATAAGCTGCCAGCACATCGAAAGCATTTCCTTCACTGTATCGCGCTTCAGGCTTTCGGTGCTCATTACCGTTTTTGCTAATTCCGGTAAGGCATTCAAAAGTCCTATTGCCTGGTAAACGTGCTCTTCCGCAGCATGCGGGTCTTTATCCATCAGTTGACGGCCTTCATCCATATGTTTCTGTGCCATGTCGATGGCCTGGTGAAATTCCTGGGGTGTTAAAGGATTTTTTTCTGTAGCCGCTATTCTATCAAGCAGTTCTTTTATTTCCTCTGGCTTCTTTGACATCATCGCCCGCATAAAAGTCTGTGCAACTTCCCATGCCATTGTTATAATTTGATATTCATTCTTCTCTGCCCATCGGTATAACGTATCAACTTTTTTCGCCTTTTTAAGTATTTTGCCTTTACCCTTTGGCAATGTTCTTAATTCATGCATCTCGCGTTTTTTGTCATACCAAAGCCAAGATAAGCGCGGGCGGAAGTGCTTTATGGCTTCCTGAATGCCCTTGAAGTATTCAGCTTCTTCTCTCGCCTTCATCTCTTTTAATGCTTTCTCTCCTTTGGCTCCCTTGGGTATCTTCCCCTGGATTGTTATTATATCTACATGTTTGGGGTTTCGCACATGCCGCTCGTATTCGGGAGCTTCGATTTCCTTTGTCATGTTCACTAACTCAGGGATATCGCGCATCTTGCCGCCAAAGGTGAAGTATACCCGCGCTTCCGCTCCTACAATCATGATATCGGCGTCCCTCACGTATTCCCGGCCAGTGAACATATTTATAATCTTGACCTGAATCCTGCCGGAACTACTGGAAGTCCATTCTGGTCTGCGATGCATAAATAGCCCATATACGTGTCCCTTGTAGGACTTTCGCTCATGCTGCCAGTAGCTGTCAAGTTCGCGCTTCTGCTCTTCCGTTGGCGGTATTGCGGGATTCTTGCCGAAGTACATCAATGGTTTTCCGAACAGGTCTACCTGGAAGAGATAATACATTCTCTCCCAAACCGCCTTTTTGAACTTTTGAATGTTCCTGATTCCCAGGGCGTTAAATTTCTTTCGCTGTCTTTTTCTCTCTTCGACTGCCTCTTGATATGTCGCCGTTTCGGTAGCGTCCTGTAGATGCTCATATACATGAGAGAGTAGATGTAATTCGGTTAAAGGCTCTCCCCATTCTCTTGTCTGCCAGTGCTCGGTCAAAAAGACGTATTTGAAGTAAGGTACGGCGTAACTCTTGTCAGCCGTCACTTCATCGTAGACTATCTGCTTTCCTGTGTTTAAGTTGGTAAGCGTGATTCTGAACCTATCGAATCGTCCGTCATGTCGCAAGTATTCTTGCGTGAATTCTATGTTGTTTATAACGACAGGCCCGGCTTTCCTGGTCTTCGGGTTTTCCTTTATCGCTGCTGGTGCAGACCAATAGGCTTGTGTATGGTCGGGGCTTTCGTATGTGTTGGCATCAGCCCAAAACCATCCAGGCAGACGGCCTACAGATTGTATAATTGCCTGTGAGTCGCCGATGGCTCTCATTGTCCTTACAAACTTATCCTTGCCCGTAGCAAGGTCTCTTAGGTAAATGTTATAAGTGCGTGTCTTCGGCTGGCGCTTGCCGGGGTTTCTGGCTGTTGTTATGGATGGTGTTACTCGCCCTGGCTCTACCGAATATAGGGTAGGTGATGTTCCAAACTCCATCGGCAATGAAAGATATATCAGTCCGCTTTCTTTGCCAACACCCCTGAAAAGCATCCTTTTCATCCTACCCGGCTTCCCGGCAACGGGTACATAGACTACGGGGAAGCCGTACCATCTCGGCTGGCCCGCAAACCTGGCGGGGATACTCATATCAAGCTCTTCGCCTGGTATCGTTTCAAGCGTCCTTACCGGATTAGGCACCTTTTCTGCCCATATAGCCTTGAACCAATGCGGCCAGTTCATGTCTTTAAGATGTATCAGGTAGTTTCCGGTGAAGATGATGGCCCTGTTGGAATCAGGGCTAAGATACAGGCCCGGCGTAGCTATCGCCAGGGTCAAGTCCTTTGTTGTGACGTACTGACCTGTTGCCTTGTGTTTCAAGACATATTCCTTATCCCATTCAATCAGGTCTCCGTCTGCCCTGAATCTTCGGATTGTCTTCATAGGATTTTCTCCCCAAGGCCCGAAATGTTGAGTCCTGGCCATCCGGATGATTGCTTCATCTACGCTGTATTTCTTTTCCGGCTTCGCGTCCAGGAGCGTATAGTATTGGGCTTTTTTCATGACCGTTCCCGCAGTCGGGTCAATAACATCGTCATCTATCTCGACCCATGCGTGAGAGAATGTCTTTCCTTCTACGTTTGTAACTTTACCATGTACGAGATGACCCTTCTTGTTTTTGAGTACATATCTGCCCGACAACTCAAAACATCGTCCTCTGGTTTCCTCTTGTTGTGGTGGGTTTTTAATGTCGTAATATTCTCGAAGTGTCCACCTGTATTTCTCAAGGATGTTTTCGGGAACCGCCTTGCCTTGTTCAAGCGCATACCTCACGTACCATATATGCGCCGGGGTCATGTATCCTCTTACGTGTCCGGATATCGCGTTGGGAACCCACTGCACCCTGATATCCGGCCATCCAAGTTGGGCGGCTATCATTACCCTGTGAGTACCATCCATAACCCTGAGCTTTCCGTCTTCGGGCTTGTAGTCCATACTTACGGCGCAAACAAGGCCGTAAATTTGCATGAGTTCTTTAAGTTCTTCTACATACTCCCAGGTTCTGCTCGAAAGCTGCGGAGTCCGGATTCCCACATAGTAGCCCGGTTCATGAGCTACATACTTGGGGTCTCTGAGGATGCTTACCGGAATAGAAAAAGGACTGTGGCATGACTGCCCCTGGTGATGATTAGCATCAACCGCTTCTTCAAACTCATCTATGGTCATCTCCCAGGGCTGTTTCTTGAGCGGTTCAATCTTCTCCATCGGCTTCTCGATGAAGAGTTTCTTTATGTTCTTTTCTGGAATGCCTGTAAGCAGCTTAATTGCCCTGCCGTACCTTCCCTTCGTGATTTGGTATTGAACATGGTCGTGAAAGCCTCTTTGTATATGAAAAGCAAGATAGCGCCTGGGGCCGATGGTGTAGCGCATCTTCCCTGAGTGCTCATTGTAGTATTCTATCCTTACTATTGGAGCTTTCTTGCCCATGACTTATACATCCGTTCTTTTACGTCCTTGGTTACGCGCTGGCCCGGCTCTAACCTGGCCGCGATTACAGTGTCGGGCAGATTCATGCGTCTTGAAGACTGTATGCGCCTTACTACATCCGCATGAATATTTTCCGGTGTAGGCGGTAATATTTTCAGGCGATGAGTTACCGGGTCTCTTTCTCTCTTCGGGTCTACAATGAAGTAATCCCCTTTCTCGATGCGCTCAACGGTATCCTGGTGATACCTTTCATACTCTTGCTTGCTGTATGGAAGCTCACCCTTGACGTTGGTAACCCCGAAGATATACCGCTTCACTTCGGGCCAGTAGATGGCTCTTTTCTCTGGTTCCATTTCAAGCTTGCGGAAGTCCGTCAATTTGGCCTGTGAACCATTTTCCAGTAGTACCCTATCGCCCCTTTTTACCTTCAGCCCGCCAGCGATGGTTATCCTGTCCTCAACGAAAGGTCTATGTGAAGTAGTTGGCAGTTCCGGCACCAGGTTAGCCAAGGCCCTAACCCTTGCTGCAACCATTTCAGGGTCTTTCGTCCTGAAGGTATTCCTGAATGCTCCCTTGCGGATGTGGTCATGCTTTACTTGCTCCCACATCCTGTTAAGCTCCTGGATAATGGGAAGCGGTATCTCCGCTATCCTGGTAACCTTTCGGGCATTGAAAAGGATTTCAGTATCCGGAAAGTCTACCGAATGCGCATCGTATCCCGTAGGTTCCGCACCATGTAGAATTACGTCAAGCATGCGCTTTGCCCTGGGTGAGATGTGCAGGATATCCTTTTCGGGAACTTCCAGGACGAACACCCCGCCGCCTTCTTCGATTACGCCTGGCTCCGTATAGTATTTGCTGACAGTCGGTATGACACCAGCAAAGACGGGTTTCTTGCCGCGCTTTACCAGGCTGTCGTACTTCTTCATGAAAGTATTGCTATGCCAGGCGGGGCCAACGTGGGTAGATGTGGTAAATGCGTTGCGGAAGTCCTTTCTTGCTATTGCCTGCCTGATAATGTCCGCTTCTTCCTTAGCTCTGGCAGTCCGAAACAGCAAAAGATGGCCCTTGTGACGGCGCTTCTGGATTCCAGGCCCGGCTTCCAAGGGTCTGTACCTGTAAAACTCTTCAGGCTCACCGAACTTACGAAAGGCAAGCTGCTCGGCGAGTATTTCAGGCTCCACTTCGTTGTAGACGAAGCTGCCGTCCCTGTTGAGTCCGTATGGTGTCCCGGTCTTTGCCATTATTCCTTCTCTTTGAGTACGGTCTCCGCAGTCTTTTTCATGTCTTCAGACAGAAGAAGCGTGGCATCGAGTAGCAGGATATCATGCTTGATGCCTTCAAGAAGCTCGGATTTCTCTTCGCCGTCCGGCATCTTCTCGGCCTCTTCAAGCTCGTCATTTAGAACCTCTTTGTAGCTCGGTAAGAGCACGTTCAGGTTCTTGTCCATCCTTATGCTCTGCTCTGCTACCGTCTTGTGCATCAACGGGATGCAGCCCGCGCAGATAAGAACCAACATGGATATCAGACAAAGCCTCTTCATGGCTGACCTCCTTAAAACCGTCTTTTCTCGATACAAACACCTTTATCATTTAAAATCCTGGCAATTGTTCTCGCACCTTGTTGATAATTTCCTGGTAAGCAGCCGCGATGTTGTATGCTTCCGTAGCATCGCTTACCTCTTCTACTACAAAGCCCGCCTCTTCTATCGCAAGGGCAGACATCTTGCCTTCATGAAAGAGCGCTGCATATGAATAAGACTGAGCACGTTGCTCAAGGCCATCCAGCATCTGCCCTATCTCATTCCTTGTTAGGTCAATTAACATGAAAGTGTCTCCTGTCTATTCCTTCGGTTTTATGTTTACAGGCTTCCAGTTCTCTTCTCTGTCCGCCTGCCACTGATTGTACGCAATTTTGAGCACATCTTCAAGCTTCGCCTCTTCATTTATTGACGCGAATATCTCGCCTATCTTCCCGTACTTAGCTTCCATTCCTGATTTCTTCCATTGCACCTTCAGGGCTTCCACGTTGCCAAAGGTCTGATGCAGGATATCCTTAATCTTCCCCAGGGCGTCCGCCGTCTTCTTCTTGCCGAAGTGCTTCAGGATTGCAATAATCACCGAAAGCAGGGTCGTTAGCAGAAAAATAATTGCCATGTAATTATCAAGAATCCACTGCATCGTGTTCTCCTTCAAAGCCTTGCCACAAGTCCGGATATTTTTCATGGAACCTGTCGAAAGCCGCTTTGACTATCTTCTTGCCAAGTTCCTTACATTCTTTAAGAAGGGCGGGGTCATCCGCCCTTTCCAGATGCTGAGACGCTTCACGAAGCGATATGAACGCGCCCTTGAAATTGGCCGCGTTCAATGCCGCTTGGTAAGCTGTCTGCTCTGGCGTTAATTCCGTCATTTATCTTCCTTCTGAGTTCCCCAGGGCCAGATACATCTGTCTATCTTTGCATCCAGGCTCTTCACATCCTGGCGCACCAGGTCAATTTTCTTTTCAATGCCCTGTAGCTGCGCGTTCATCTGCTCTTTGATTGACTTAATGTTCTCGCTGTTGGCCCGAATATCGCTACAAGCGTCACTGTAGGCCAGTAGCGAAGAAGTCAGAAAGGTTGCAAAAGCGCATATCAGCACTATCACTATAGACAATGAAAGCGTCACCGTCTTGCCATTCTTCTTCACATCCCCGTTGCTCATGATGATTCTCCCTGCTACTTGTCTTCGAGTAAGCTGTAGTAAGCCGCCATAATATCGAATACCAATCCTGCATTCCCATACGTGTCTGTTGTGGCATCCCGGAAGATTCTATAAAGCACGATGTCATCTGGTTGCCATCCGGTAGTATCAAGCGTAAATGGTACGCTGAGTTTTTTCCTTTCGTAAGGAGTAACCGTAGTCTGTATTAGCTCTTGGACTATCAATGTTGATGTCCCGGCAGAAAAGTCGAAAACATCACCTACCGAGAGCTTCTTATATTCGCATCCCCATCTGAGCAAAGCGTCCGCACCGGGCGCTACAGGCACCATGAAATCAAGTCATATCTGAACACCATCGCCTGGGATGTAGGCTTGTGGTATTCTGAACAAGAACAGCAATGATTCTTCAACTACATTGGAATAAGAATATACTCGCCAACCTTGCCTATTCGTTAATGTTGGCGGGTTTAGACCTGGTTGATTCGCAACAACCAGGTCTATAGGAACACAGTCTAACCTTCTTACGTCATGAGCCATCGTTTACCTCTTATGTCATCTTGACCGAATATACGTTTACCCCATCGTAAGTCATGAACCAGCGAGAGGCATCAGTCCCTATTCCTATGCCTTTATCGCCGCTTACCCATCCTGCACCTGACACATCGCCAGCTACAGGTGAAGCGCCCGCCAGAATAACGTCTGCTTTCAGCTTTACGGCGGGCTGAGTAGCAAAGTGAATCCATGCTCCCGGTGTAGAGTCGTAGACATATCCGTTGTTCTCGAAGATGCTGTTCTCGCCGATAACCAGGAGCGCCCATCCATCTGCCGGGCTTTCAAAAGTCCACGCATTGCCGTTGATTGAATAGGCAGTACCTACTTCGTCTTCGTGCCCGGTAAATTGTCCTGCCGCTCCGCTATCTATGACAATTACTCGCGTACCTAAAGGAACTTCGCCGCCTACTCCGGCCTGTATCAAGTTCCATTGAGTACCATCCCATTCGGCTATGTCGCCATCGTTCCAGGGAGCGCCCCACCATCGGCATACCCATGCTTCCCCAACTACCGTTGCAACAGGCGGTGAGCCTGCCTGCACAACATCACTTTTCATCTTTCTTACCAGGGCTGGCTCTTTCCATGACAGTCCAGTTATAAGACCGTCAACATATGCTTTGCTTGCCGCATCTGTTGAAAGGACAGGCGTTGTTGGAACATTAAGCTGTCCGCCAGACCTGCGCTGTGCAAGCCAGCCTGCATTCACGCTTGTACCGAATGGTATTTGCGATAGTACCGGGCCGGGGTCTGAGCCTATAACAGTACCCGGCGTACCTGGTGCGTGGTCATTCGCATCGTTTATAGCATGTTTTTTAGCATGTTCTGTCATTTAAAAATCTCCGGTTTACGTTAGTTGAACGGACTCCACGTTGATGCCATCATAGTACATCCACCAAGTAGAGCCATCTGTGCCAATTCCCATTCCCCTATCGCCTGATACCCATCCAGCGCCAGTAACATCGGCTACAACAGGAGTAAGCCCTGCAAGTGCTACATTGTCTTTGTAGCGTTTGAGGGCAGTCGGTAAATCAGCCGGATAAGCTAAAGCTCCCATCTTTCTCTCCGTTATACATGTACGTTATTTCTATTATCCTCTATAGCCTCTGAAAGCGCTGCCTGTTGTGCTGCATCAAGGTCTATGTCTGTTAATACTCTTATTTCCGTTCCTTCACAATGTATTGTGGCGTTGATTCCCGGCAGTTTCTCACTGAAGTCTTGGGATAGCGTTTTCCTGTCACCCAAGTCATCGGTACGCAATACATTTGGAACGTCATAGGCTCCTGTAGCCGGGCTAATTGCTCTTGAAAATGTATATTCTGCCATTTCGCGCCTCTCTTACGGAATATAAACGAGTCTTACGCCAAGGTAGTAAATGGTTGTGCCAATACCTTTATGGTCTACGAAGATGCCACAACGGTCACCAGCCGCCAGAAGCGGGAACAATGCCGTAATATCAATCTTAGTCCATATCCCGCCAGTTAGCGTATACAGACCGCCAATGACTGAAGTGCTGTGGTTGTTGACGGCTTGCCCCTCAGCGCCGTACTCGGAGTCAAGGTCAATCTGTTGGTTGACAATGCTTGCAAGAGGCGAGCATACTAATTCCAGCTTAACCAGAGTGTTGAAGTCATCTGGAACTGTAAATGGAAAACGATGTGCTCCTGTCCCGGCTATAGCCTGACTTCTGTAGTCGCTACCTGGACTATTGGCATCGTAATCCCCGAAAAATGTTTTATCTATTGGCGGAGTCACTACCGGCACCCCCTGATATGTAGGTAATGATTTCGGATATACCAAGCTTCCCATAAATCACCTGTGTTATCTAAAAAGACCTTGTGCGGCCATGTCTTCAATAAATTCGCGGTAACCAAAACCGACTTCCTCTGTTGTTATATTCCCTGTTTTCGGGTCTTGTACTTCCCTGGTCACTGTCTTGGCCGCTATCGCATTAGCGATATCAATGTCCTTGCCTCCGGCTTCGATTTCGTCCTTGAACAACTCGCTGAAGTTGTCAACGGTCACAAATATGTTAGCTCCCGTTGGAAGGTCTTCATCTTTGCCTTTCGAGTTTTTTACCGTCTTTACGCCTCTGGCTATAACAATGCAATCGCTCTTGATGCATTTACCGAAGACGCGCCTAACCCATTCCTTTGCGGTTTCCGCCATTAGTGCCCTCTCTTCTTAATTGGAAAGTTCTTTTTCTAACTCGGTTACACATGAAACCAATGGATGCTCTTCTGTGATTTCTTCTTCTGAACCATCGTCATGTTTTATTGTGCGCATAACCTTCTTGGCTTTGATTGCCTTCAGCCTCTTGTTGTCTGTATCATTGCTTTCAATCTCGGCCTTGAATGCCTTGGCGAAGTTTTCTACTGTAATGAAGACCTCTCCACCAACAGATGGCTCTTCGAGTAAAATCCTATTGGTTTCAACTTCGACTTTCTCTTTAAGAAGATGCCCCTCTTCATCTCGCACTTGTTCCATGCGCATAAGCTTCTTCTTGAAAGTATTTCTTACCCATTCAACTGCTTTCATTTAGTAGTCCTTTCGTTAGTTCCCGCCCTTGATATACCCGAAATCCACAAGAGGCGATGATATTTCAGATTCATTATCAAGCCTGGCGCGGTATTCTTCCCTTGTCACCCTGTAAACCCGGTCTACGCTGTCGCCAGCATCGGGAACGCTCCCTATATAGAACGAGTCAAATTCGCGCCATTGTCCATTGTGATAACGATATTCGAGCACTACCTTTACTTCATTAGCAGTCTGCGCTGCCGTAGCGGTTACACCCCAAAATCGGTAGTTCTCGACATTATCATCAGGCCCTTGATATGATGTCTGCGCCAATAGCGATACGTTAGAACGAAGTTTCGTTCTAACATCTGACACTTGTTCGTCTTCAATCATTAAACTCTCCTATGTCTGAGGCTTCGCAGTCACATGCAAATCAACTCCTGAAGCTCCGCTTGCGTTTGCCTGGAAGTATATCAAGACTTCGGGCATTGTTGGCTTTAGAAGCTTGTTGATTCTCTGTTCAAACTCAAGCGGGATTACTTCATATAATCTCCATGCTCCCGCGCCTGGTGTTGGCCTGTGGAAAATATAGAGCTTTCCGCCGCTTGCGCCATTCGTTTCTTGCAGCACTGCACAATGTATGCCTATCGTGTCAATGGCATAAACTCCCGGAACTCCTGTGCTGCATCCCGTTAGAATCTGTGCTTGTGGCGTAGAAGCACTTGGAGCTAAATTGAGCGCGTCCGCAAGCGTCCAGCATGTTCGCGGCTGGCCTTTAATGATTTGCACTGCGGTTGGGCTGAACTCCCCGTCTACCCTCAGCCTGTAATCAGGCGTCAGCGTCAGATATCCCCATTGTTTCAGCTTGTGTAGTTCGTCATCATACATACGGATGCCGGACTCTTCAGCAATGGGCTTGACTTGTATCTGGTAGTCCCATACCACTTGTGGAAATCCTGAGTTGACATAAATTACCCGCGCAAAGTCAGCCGATATTTGCATGCTGAACTGGTCTGCAAAACTTCCTAATGCTGCGTTGTTCCCGAAAACGAAGTATCCTTTTTCGTTCTCATCCCCAGGAAGACACAGAGACAGCGCTGCCGGGTCTGGCCCCAAATAAATGTAAGCCGTCCCGAATTGGTCTGACCTTGAATGTATTTCGAGTTTGTTGTACCCGCGAACCTGGAATACCCCGGAATCATAGGCTTGCAACGGAGCAAGAAGCGGGATAATCCTTACTCCGAGCGAAGTATGACTTATACGGGGTACAAAGACGCTTTGCGCGGGTATTGTTCTGATAGCTTCACTCCCAATCATTTAAATCCTCCTATCCCTGGGACTGTAGAACAGTAGTAAGCCCGCGCTGGCTCTTGCTTGGTTTTACAATTCCAAATACATACCCAAGTATTTCCGCCTTCAGGAAGTGGGTTATTATTCCATTGTTTTCCCACTGTATGCCAAATTTTTCCTGTTGGAAAATCGTAATCCTAACAGGTGAGGCTTCCGGTTTTCGCGGATGCCAGGGCACATCTCCCGGTTGGTTGCTTCCCTTCAGTCTGTAGAACAGCCTGATATTCACGTCCTGGTAAGCAGCCGGGGATTCAAGCTCCTGATGCAAGCTTGTAATGACCGCAGCACAGTTATCCGGCACCCTGTAGGTAAGCCCGTTGTAGAATGTAGTTGGCCCTATAGGGCCTGCGCCTCCAGGTGGGAGTTCTATGCCATTAGGCGGTTCGGTTGTTATCTTCAAGGGCCTTGCGAAGACGGGAACTATATGCTGTGCTGGCATCATGTAGTTTTCGGCCAGCCTCAGAAGCATCGCGCCTAAGTTGTCGCGTTCATCCCCAAGCCATGATTCCTTGACGCCTTTGCCAAGCGAATCTCTCATAAGCTGAGGGAAGGCTTCTCGCCAGAACCAATTCCTGTCTTCAGGCATGTCGCCCAGGCCCGATTGGTTTTTCCCTTGTCCGTTCATGAGCGCCTACCTTTCTCTTCGTTATCCCGAAGTAATAGAATGAGTATAGAGGCATTTATATCCTCTTGTACTCTATCTGCTCCGGAATCCCGGTAGTAAGGTTCAGCGCTGACGGATAGAAGTATTTAATGCCAAGCAGTGCGAAGTAGATATAGATGTCGGTTGATACAGGCTCGACATTAATGAATTCTACCTGAACGGCTGTATTCCTGTTTATGAACAGGGTAACGGGGAGAATCAACGGTTCATTGGCATCTCCGCCGAAGTTCTCCGCGAATATTGGCACGTTGTTGAAATCGCGCCCGCTTGCCAGGTCTTTGAAGTTCACCAGGAAGTTCTTTGTTGATACCCATTCCTGGTCTACAAATTTCCTGCCGATAACCATGATTTTGACACATTCAAAATCGGCCTCTGTGGTTATCTTAATGTTCCCGGTGACTGCCGTACCCGAAGGCCCCGCCACTAAGACCGCACCTTCCCAGGGGTTTTGGTCTTGAATCGGGTCTTCGATGGCAAAGAATGCGGGCCTCTCGAATGTCTTCTTCCGGATATACTCTTCCGGAGTCATGGACTTTTGCATCGCTGCCGTCTGCTCTGTCCTGGTAGGATATGCCGTCCTGCGCTGAGGCTCTATTACGCTTCGCGGCACCTGGGCCAACACGCTCTGTGAGAGCACTGTTGGTACTCCCTGCTCTGCCGGGACAGGCGTTGAAGGCGCTTCATAGGCTTCCGCAGTAGGAATGCGGGAAAGCGCCGTAGGTGACATTAATTTGCTTGCTGGTTGTCCAAGGGGATGTTCTCCTACGCCAAGATACCTTATCTGACGGCCATCCCTTGTCCTTGCGAGTCTGACTGCTTTCATCCGTTTCTCCTTGGTCATTTAGTTTGCTGGCTCACCTTTTGTTTCTTCAGCATTCACTACCACTTAATGCTGGTGCTTTACCCCTTATTTTTATAAGGCCGCTCCGCTCCGAGAACGGAGCGGCCATCCCGAAGAGAAGGCGCTGCTTTCGGCGGGTAAAACCGAAATGCAACACCTGTGGAAGTTTCTACTGGACTTCCCTCCAGAGCACGCCTACCAGGTACGTCCTGATTTTCACTGGCACCGTCATGAATACCAGGGGAAGCGGCTGAGGCCACCTGATTTCGACCCTGAATGACTGCTGCGCTGGAATATGAATGGGCTTTATCTTGCCCTGCTGCGGAACAGTCAGTTCAAAGGCATGCTTGATGTCCGATATTCCCTGAGATATAACCGTCTGGTCAAACGCTGTGCCATCTCCCAGGGCGAATCCTGCCGAATATCCGAGTCCTTCCGGTACTCGAACAAGAGGCAGAGTTAGGTAGTCTTTCGACCCGATGGTAAGCTTCAGGAATGCTCGTTCCCTCAGCTTGATTTTTTCCTCTGCCCAGAGATGGTCTACACCGCTGAGTTCAGGCTCTCCATAGCCTGGGAAAATTTCAACAGCTATGCCAAAGGCATGGAACTGCTGAGGATAAGGAAGCTGGCCCGAAGCCACCATGTTCGTCTCAAGTTCTCCCGCAGCCGATGGGTTTTGGAAGAATGTCAAGACGCCCGTTCCCGCAATCGGGTACGGCTTTGTGTCATACAGTTCCTGAGCTATAGGCTCAAGAGCCGGGATTCCCGCAGCGGCGGGTGCAATCCTTCTGGTCATTTCGACCTCCTACCTACTAACATGTTTCACCTGTCCGCAGACGGGCGCAAGCGGACAAGCTTTCTAAGGATGCGCCCTATCCTTACACTTCAACAAAACCAGAATGTCAATCTTACGGCAATGCCGTTTACTGGACTTCGCGCCAGAGTATACCGACCAGGTAACACCTGAACAGCCAGGCATTCGTAACGGGAAACGCCCCGAAGGGGTTTACGACCTGTACGAAGAATGACTGCTGTGCCGGTATGTGAATGGGCTTTATCTTCCCGCCTTGGCGGATGGTAACATCGTAATACTGCTGCACATCCTGAAGCCCGTTGCCATAGACGAGTCTTTGCGAGATGTTACCTCCCGCATATCCGAATGGAGAAAGTCCCGTAGGAACTCTCTTCATGGGCACTGTTAGATAGTCCTTGGAGCCTATCCTGAACCGCAGATAAAGCTGCTCAAGGAGCTTCTTCTTGTTCGCGCTGTTAAGCGTTGTCGTTCCGACCTCATTCGGGTCTTCGTAGTTCGGTATCACTTCCAGACAAAGCCCGAAGACATGGTACTGCTGCGGGAATGGAAGCTGGCCGTTTGCCTGCATGTTGGTGTTTATTTCACCAATGCCAGGATTCCTGAAAAACTCAGCCGATGATGTAGCCGGTTCCCATGCCTTTGTATCGTAAAGGTCTTGGCGAACAGGCTCAAGCGCCGGAACTCCCGGCGGTGCTGGTGCGACCCTTCTGGTCATATCTTCGTCCTCCAAACAAAACCTTCTTAATGCCCCTTGCTACATGGACGCAAGCTTAGGGCAACTCGGAGTGCGTCTTACTCCACCTTTTTTAATGTTAATATTCGACTTCGGCTTCTTCGCCGATGCCGACTGAGTATTCCCCGAACTGCTCAGGAATGAACTGGCTTACCTGGGCCGCTTCGGGCGGAAGGAACTGGCCTATGCCCTCAGCGCCTGTGTAGAGGCTCTGGCCCATGCCTGAAGCATACGGAAGCTCTACATAGTCTTCCGTATACGGAAGCTCTACGTAGTCGGAGAATGTCGGAAGCTCAAGGCCAAGAATCGTCTTGGGCATGAACTTGTTCCATGCGAACTTGAACACGCTCAGGGCTATACCTGAGCCTGCGGTCAAGATGCCTTTTTCTACGCTCTTGTGGGCCATCGCGCTTACAACGCCAGCGACCAGGGAGCCGCCGAACTCACCAGCCATGATGAGCGGAGTGCCCGCATCGGCTTTCAGCTTCCGGACAACGGCGTTTCCGATTGCCATTCCCATGAAGCCGGGTAGAACTACCAGGCCCGCCGTCATCAGCGAATCCATAGCGAATGTTCCCTTGACAGTCGCTACCGCATCTTCGACGGGATTCATGGCGTAGCGTCTTCCTGCCGGGACAGGATAGCTACGGGTATATGGACGATGGCTTTCGCCTATCGGCCCATGTTTCTTGATGAAGCGGCTTATCTCAGCCTGTGAAAATCCGCGCTGGCTCAGGTACAGAGGCACCGGAATGCCCTTACGCCTGGCCCATCCTGCTGTCGAAGCTATGGAGTGCCCGGCTTTGTCGCCTCTCCATTGCCCGCCCGTTTTACGGGTGTATGTTCTTTTTTTCGCGGCTTTCTTGGTCTTTCGACCCGCAGGCATGGAGCGCCATATCCTTGCGGCTTCCTGCACTCCATGTTTCTTCACCAGGGCCTTGTAGCTACCACGTCTTGCGGGAGCCTTTTTGCGGCTTTTCGCCTTTTTCTTCGGCGGGTTGGCCGCTCTTTTGCCGCCCTTCTTCGATTCCGGCATAGAGCGCCATATCCTTGCGGCATCCTGCACCCCATGCTTCTTAACTAATGACCTGTACTTCCTGCCCCTTGCGGAAGTAGGTCTGCCTTTTGTCTTGGCCATGCGCTTTCCTCCTTTCGTAGTAGCTTTGGCCTTGGAGCCTGTGCCCCTTTTCGTTTCCCTTTTCCATTTTCTATATTCTTTGGCGGCTTTCTGGACGCCAAGTTTTTTTACCAGGCTCTTATACTTCCTGGCTTCTGCTTTTGTCGGCCCGCTTTTGCCCTTCTTCTTACTCACCTTCTTGCCTCCCTTCTGTGCAGGCGGATTAGCTAAGAATACCCACATGATAGCCTCCTAACCGCGTACCCAATCAGTGACACGTACATTCTTACCTTTTACATTATCAGGTATATGGGCTATTATCTTGCCCTTAACGTCTGAACAGACGTATACTTTTCCCTTGTAGTCATGCTTGAAGGGTATTTTCTTCTGTTTTCTGCTTTTCCCCTTCACATGGTAAGTGATGTCCGGCGCTTCGCCCATAATTACCATAAAAGGCGGCACATCGGAATCTACCCATTGCAATTTCATGCTTTCAGGCTCTACGCCGTGAAATTTCTTGTGTTGCGCAATAGCCGCTTTGTACATTTCCGGATAAGCCTGACGCATCTCTTCCAGAGTTGGCGGATGTTTTTTATCCATTAAGTCTACGCCTGGGTTTCCGGTAATTATCAACAATTCCGGATTGGCGGCTACCCTGGGCCTTGCCAAAGCCCTTTCGAGCGCCGGAACGCCGACCTTTAGTAGCTGTTTGGCTTCCTTTATCTCGTTTGATGTAAGCTTCAGGCGCTTGTATAGCCTGTCCGCAGCCTTGCTACCTATCTCTTTCCTTGCCTGGGCTTTGGTAATGGAGCCTTCGCGCCCTGTTACGACAACCGCTTTGCCTCTTGCGCGGTTTCGTATGACTTCCCTGAGAATCCTTTGCTTGGTCTCAGGTTTCATTCCATCTCGCGTTCCCCACCATTGCTGTCCGGCAATGGCTGGTGCAACTTGCGAAATGGTTCTATAAGGAGAACCAGGGCGCGGCTTGAAGCCTGTTTCCTTCAGCCGCTTCTTGATGCGCTCTACCATGTAGTAGAACCATTCCTTCGGCGGCAATCTTCGCCCTTTTCGCCTTGGGTTCTCTTTGAAAAGATAGTTTACCATTACGCCTTAGTTTCCCTCTTCGCTGGCATTAAGCCTCTGACATAAGGCAGTCCTACCAACACTGCCAAGCCTCCAACAACAAGAATGGTAGCATACTTGAGTTGGTCAAGGTCTATTCCAAGCAAGTCTGCAAGCCATCCCATGAATCCAGGGCCTTTTTCTTGGGCTGCAAGCTCCTTAACTTTCTCTCGGTATTCCTCAAAGCCCATGTAATACGCAAGCCGGTTGTAAAGGCTGTTGAACATTGAATCTGATTTCATCTGCCCTTCTCTTGTAGTCATCCAGGGGAAGGTATGGCTTTCGTATCTCAATATCTCCGCATGTATCGCGGCCATCGCGTCCCTGTTCTTAGCATCTTCTGCCGCTTGAATACGGTTCAGCCATTCACCCTGTTTCTTGGCAAGCTCCGCAATCCATCTATTATCATATGCGGGGTCTTGCATAACTACCTGTGCCCTTGCGTTCATCGCATCCTTGTAAGGCTGGAAGAAACCGGACGCCTTTAGGACATTTACATTCTTGCCGCTTGCTTCCCAAACCTCATCATCTATTCTGTCAAGCTCGGTCTTGGTATTGGCTTTTCCGGCGCGGGCTATCGCGTCCTGCAACACCTGGTCTATGTCTGCCTGGCCCAAGCCGCGCAATGTCTGTAAGCGCGTCTTTACGAAGCGCTCCGCAGCCAAGGGCCTTCTCCTTATCAGTCTTGGGCCATACGGCCTTGCTCCGCGAGTAGTAATGCGGGCAAAGGGTATCACCCGTCCTAATCCGTCTCTATATGGCATTTACGCGCTCCCTTTCTGCTGAGTCACAACATCGGGCTTGCGCACCAATTCATTAACCGCCTTCAGGCCAAAAAGGGCGCTTACTATCTGCACTACAGGCTTTGCTATGCCTGTCGTTGGCGCTATAAAGAGTCCTAACGCAGTAAGCGCGGCCCAGGGCAAGCTTCTCTGCACCCTGTCAGCATTCGGCGGATTCATTGTTGCGCCCGCCAGGGCTTTTGCAAAACGCATGCCCTGTAGACCCAATCCCGCCATGAACATCGCCGTGTTCTGGACGCGGGGGTTGGCTATAAACGGCTGCTCTTCCGGTTCAAGCCATTCTCCCTGAACCGTCTTGCCGTTTATCTTAATGTATGTGGGTCTCCCCATCTCTATCCTTTTCTATGCGCGTGTGCTTCTGTAATAGGCAAATCCGCCTATCAATGCCGTTAAAAGGGTTGCCCCAACTACCAGGACTTTATTTCTTTGGAACCATGTCTGTGGAGCCATAGCTCTCTCCGCAGGAGTAGGCGCTATTGGCGCTGCTGGCGGCGGCGGTGATGGTGTCCCGGTAGCGCCTGGTGCTATCAGCTTGTCCGCACCAGGAATAAGATTCTCCGGTATCGGGGAACCTGGTGCCAACGCTGCTATGCCCATTGCGGTTCTGGCGTAGTTTATCGCATTTATCATGCGGGTCTGAATCTTGGATAGGCTGAATTGGTTGTTCGTGCCCGGTGCTTTTGTCAGCGCCCAAGCGCGGTCATTACGCCATCTTACCAATTCTCCGTTGATGGCATTTACACCGGCCATCACCTGGGGGTTGTTGGCAAAGATGGTGCGGCCATTCTTTACCAGCGTCACGCCTTTTTCATAGGCGCGTATTTCCTGGCTGTTGGTTGTAAACATGTGGAAGCCTGCTACGTCTTTGCTGAAGCTTTCAAGGTCACGCTTCCAAAGTTCCTCAGCCGGAACGGTAGCTTCGGTAAGCTGGCCCAATGCCCAGGGCATGCCAGTGCCCATCTCCACGCTTCCGGACGGAACATCCAACGGGACATTGCCCGCTCCTACGTAAAGTGCCTGGCCTACGCCGCTAACGGTCTGGCCGCTTTGGGGAGCGGTCAGCGCCATGCGCTTCCCGCCTTTCCCTGAGATAATGTTGTAGGCCGATTTAGACCTTCCTCTCATGCCTTCTACCTCCTTAAATGCTCCAAGTCTCGTATTTCTTACTTGTGATTCTACCTGAAAAGCTTGCTTAATGGCTTCTCGACCTGTAATCGGCTTCACAAGCCCAGGCGGTGTAACGCGCTTGGCTCCGTATCTTTTTGCCGATGGCGCTCCTCTTATCAATTGCCTTGTGGTTCCGTTTGCATAGGCTTTGTTGATGCTAAATGTGTTATAGCCTATAAACAAGTCGGAACCGCTTCTTGCATCGTATATGGGCATATTAGCCTCCGATTAGGCCGATTTTCTTAGCTCCGAAGTAAGCGCCAGTAATGCCAAGCGCAATAAGGAACAACTTGCCGAAGTTCATTCTTGTGGCTTCCTGCTCGGCCTTCATCGCGGCTGCTTCCTCTTCGGCTTGTCCGACCATTGCCGCAATAGCCGGGTTGCTGACAACTGGCATGCTCACATAGTCCGCGACCTCAAAGCCGCCGCGCTTCGCGGAGCTTACCAGGTAATAGCCTCTCGGTAGTCTTGACCTACCGCGCCTTGTCTTGCTCATAGTTCCTCCATCCTCATTAAGCTACTTGTGTAACTGTTACCTTTTCCTTCAGTCTCTTCGTAACTTCAGAAGGGCTTGCGCCCGTCTATGCTATCATCTGCTCGAAACTGACTCCCCTGGCTTCAAGCCTGTTGGCTAAGCCGCTGAAGTCTCTTACCAGGGCTTCATGTATTGGCAGAAGAGCTTCGAACTTCGCCTTGGATTCTTCATATTCTTTCATTCTTAGGCCCATCAAGGCATGGGCTTCCCGGCGATGCTGCCTGAGCTTTTTGCGGTTGCCGCCGCTTAATGCTTCCATCTCTGGCGGCATGGGCGGCATCGTTCTTAACCGTCTTGCATATACAAAAGGCATACTTATCTCCTTTTATTGGGCTAACGCTGCCTGCATCTTCGGTATAGCCTGCTTCATGAAATTGATTTCTTTGGTGATAGAGGGGATGATTTCCTTATCGAGCTTTTCCCTCTGCTGTGCATACTGGACGGCCATCGCCCGCCAGAGCTTGTAATCGTCATGCAGTTTTTTGTTCTGTTTCTGCATGCTTCTGAATGACTCGAATGCTGCAACACATACAACTATTCCGACTCCGACAAGTGCTACTGTGCCAAGACCTACTCCCAGGACTTTAGCTCCGGTAGCTGCCGATCCTGCCGCGCTCGATGCTTCCTTCAGGCCAGCTTTGCCTCCCGGCGCGGCTGCTGGAAGTTTTTCTGTGTTTTCAGGCATTTCTGCTGGTGAGGAAACTTTCTCTTCAGACAGGTCTAATTTGAGGGATGCTGCTGCTTTCGCTGCTTCAGGCGCTTTTGCCGCTTCTTGTGCCTTGACTACCTGTTGTGTTTTGCTTTCTCCGCCGCTTGTAAACAAATCCCATGCTTTTTTGGCAACGGTGCCTGTCGATGCTCCATACTTTTTATACGCATCTTGGGCCTGTTGTACGGCTTTCATTGGGTCATGCTTCGATTGGTCAACTCCTGAAGGCACAAGCCCAGGCTGCGGAGCATACGGATATCCTGGCGGCTGTGGTGGTGCTGCCGGAAGTGCTTTCTTTTTCTTCAGCACGACAGCCGTTGCAACCGCTCCACCGCCCAAAATAACCGCAAGCGGTATCAAGAGCAATGGTAGCGGATTCCGTTGATAGGCCATTATCTAACCTCCATCTCTTTGAATAGAAATCCAGGTGGACGGACACCGAATGGGAAGTATTTGCCGTTCTGATTCAATGGAGTAGTGTCTATGGCAAGCCAAACGGGTTCTATCCGTTTCGTTTCATGGTTAGGGATGTCAATCTGAGTTTCGACAAAAACATGGTTGAAGTTCTTGGGTTTCCATCTTCGGGTAGCAACCAGGACTATCCGGACGGGCATCCCGATGCTTCTAAGGAGTGACGCTATAAGTATGGCATGGTCATCGCAGTCGCCTATTCTGCGGTTCAACGTAACGATGGGAGAGCGTATCATTTCCCTGCCTTCGGGGTCTCTTTCCCACTTAACATTACGCCTTACCCACCAATACACTTTTTCGGCATTGCAGGCATAATCCTTGGAAGCGCATCCCCTGGTGATGTCTTCGGCAGTCCATCGGATGTTTTCCTGGTCGGCTGAGAACTTGTCTATAAGCTCAACCATCTTGCGGGCAGAAACCATGATTCCTTCGTTGCCATATGGAATATAGATGCGCTGTACCTTGACAGGCTTGGCTTCTCCCGATATGTCTCCCAACATGTGTATCGGCATACTCGCCCCAAATAATAAGCCCGCAATGAACGATTGCTTTCATTGCGGGCCTGGTTATCCAGGGCGTCAACTACTTGTCGCGGGGGGTCGTCTTTCGTTTATCGAGCATTCTATCCGCTTCTTCCGGATAATCTCTCAAAACATACTTGACGAGCGCCCGCCATCCAATCATTCCGCCGCGCTTAATGTCGTTCAAAAACTCTATCTTGGCTGCTAAGTCTGCAAGCGCTTTTTCGTCTTCAAGGACTTCAAGGCCACGTTCAACCACTTTCTGAATGTGGTCATCGCCCTTTTTGTCCTTACCTGACATAAAATAGACCCTTACAAAGCAAAGTCAAGCGCTATTTCCCATGCGTTTACGTTTCTGGCTAAAACCTTGCCAGGGTCTATGCTGTTACCTCTTCATGGCTTTCGGTTGGTATTTTCTTGCCGCCGCGCTCATGTCCTTGTGCTGTAAGACTTTGCTGACCATCCCCATTTTCCGCAGAGCCTGGAATTTCTGTTTTTGGCCCGCTATTTACATGGGCAGTTTTTTCTGAATTTTTTTCAGAATTTTCTTTACCAGGTTCGGCATCGTTGACCTTCGGCGGCACAAATCGCATCATTTCCGCCTCTTTTGGCACTGACGGCAATGGCTTCTGATAATCCGCAAGGTCATCATATCCTTCGTCATCGGGGAAGGCTTCATAGTCTTCAATCTCAATCTCTTCATCTTCATCAAGGTCTTCGGTTTCATCCGATATTTCATTTAAAGGGCGTTGCGGAGCTTTCGCCTGTCCAGCGCCAGGCTTGACTTCTGTTACCTCAAACTCCGTTGGTATTTGTTCATACCCAGGCGGGATTACATCGCTCAGGGTTTCCGCCTGGTCTTGTGCCTGTTGCATTCCTGCTGGCTGCTCCCTTGTCACCTGTCCAGGCTCTTGCTGTCCTGGCATCCTGTAGTTGAGCTTTATTTGTCTCAACCATTCCTCTACCCATGCCTTGGCTTGCGGGTTGTTGGTTATGTGCTGGTCGAACTGGTCAAGACCTGGCTGCCCTTTCGTCTCGAAGGCAAGCTGTCTCAATGTTTCGATGCCCTGATTGTCCATGAGCCAGAGCGTTACCTGTTCACCAGCTATATTAAGAGTTTTCCTGGCAAAGAATGTCGGGTTCTGGCCGGACAGGAATGCTACAACGGCTTCCTGCTGAAGCTTCTCCGCTCTCGCTATGATTTCCCTTGCCTGGGCTTCCGTGAGTCCCGGCGCTTGCTGCTGCTGTGTCTGTGGAGCCTGTCTTGGCGGTGCGGCTTGTCTTGGCGGTGCGGCTTGTCTTGGCGGTGCGGCTTGTCTTGGCGGCTGTGCCTGATATTGCGCGGCTTGCGGAGCCTGGGGAGAGGGCGGAGCCTTGGGTGGTAATGGCCTTCTTGTTGCATGCTGTCCAAGTTGGTCTGCGGGAACCACTACCGCCTTGCCTTTTTCAACGAGTTCCAGCTTCTTCTGTTCAAGGCCCAACTTCTCCCTGTTGTATCCGAAAAGCCCGCCAGTAAATTCAGAGACCACTTCGCCAGCCTTATCTATTAATGATTCTTTCCAGTCCCTGTCACCTTGCGGAGTGAGCGCCAGTTTTAACAGTTCCTTTGTAACATCTCCCTGCATGCTTAGAGCGTTCCTCATCTGCTCGGTTTGTACGCTGCTCATCTGCTTCATGTTCTCAAAGAACATATTGCTCATCATTCCGCCTGTTGGGTCTTGTTGCGCTGGCTGCGCTGGCCTGGCAAGCTCTATAAGCTTCACGGCAGTATCTACCGGGTTGTTCATTTTTGCCATGATTTCCATGACTTCCTTGAGTTCGGACTTGTTGTTGCTGCTGCTCTTGCCTTCTATCAAGGTGGTCACTGCATCTGCCAGCTTGTCCACTTTGCTGTTGAGGGCATCAATGAGCTTTTCGTTCTCTTTTTCCTTTAACTCTTCCAGAATTTCCTGCCTGGCTTTACGTTTGATTTCTTCGGGGTCAACAGGCTCTGGCATTCCGTATGGATTATACCCACCAGGCATGCCGTAAGGTGGAGCTACAGGTAGATGTTGTTCGGAAGTTTCTTCATAGTCATCCTCTTGTTTCCTAAGCTTCGTGCGGAGTTCTTGAAGCTCCGCTTCCGCTTTTTCGACTTCCGCCTGCATTTCGTACTCTTTCTTTTTCCTCTTCAGCTTTGCAATCTCATCATCATCATCGTCTTCGTGCTCATGTAAGTGAGGGTAGTTCTCGCGTGAATATGCCATGTCTTCAGGCGTGATTTTCGGCGGGCCTTCAATCTCTATCCGGCGCTTTGTCCTTATCACTCCGCCAGCATCCCGTATTGTGGCCATGTAAGTTCCGCCTTGATGTTCCTTGCGGAGTTCATGTTCCACGTTGACTATGCTTGTGATACCATCAAAGGAACGGATAGGGCCTATTTTCAAGCCGATTTTCTTGTGGAACTTCGGCCCCCATCGGCTTACATGAATACTCCAGTTCTGGTATTCAAGGGGTAGCTCTTGCCGTATGCCATTAAGTGCTTCTTCAATTTCTTCGGGGAACTTCTTTTTCTTGTCTTCATGGTCTTCTTCTTCTGGCGGGGTTTCCGGTTGGCTATGATTCTCTTCGGGAGTCTTCTCTTCGGGGTTGTCCCCATCAATCGTTTCTTCTGTGGTCGTGACTATCTTAGTCCGTTTCTGCTTTCCTTTGGCGTCATCTTTCTTTGCCATCTGGTCTCCTTTTCCAAAAAACCCTTCAAACTACTTCCAAGGTCACTTGCCAAGTCAGGGCCTGGGAAAGCCCTGGTAACGCTGAAGTTAGGCGTTTGTTCGCACCAAGCATACCCTGAAGTGCTTGTTTGAAGTCATGCGCCTTCTCTTCACGTCTACATAGTGAGACCACTTCGTAAGGTTGTCAAGTAAAAATACTTGCGGAAAGCGGAAAATTTTTCATATCACAATTTGGATGGGCCATTCTGCACTTGTTTCATGTTGACCTGGATACCTGGCTGGCATCCTGGCGCACTTCGGAAGACATCGACAGGATGGGCACCTACACTTGCACCATGTTCACATCTTCGCGTAAATCCTTGCCTTCAAACAGGATGCGGGCAGGATGGGCCTTGCCTGGACTTTAGGATGGGCCACATGGCCGGAATGTACAGGATTTTTATATATCTGTAACATGTTGTAGCATAAGGACTTAGAAAAAAGATGTAAATTTTTTCGGATAGGGTCTTGACTTAGCGTGTTCTTTATGTACACTATAGGACACAGGGACACGTAGTATCATCCTTGTTGCTCTTTGATAATATCAAGGCATGTAGGATGACCATGCATGGACGCCCATACCGTCTTATGCTTGTTCATATATTCTCTTATCTTTTATCCGAAAGGAGATGACCATGACAGCACAAGACGCGCATGGAAATCCTGGACTTCGCAGCAATGGCACAAGAGGTACTCGCCCCGACATCATAACGATACAGGGGAAGAGGCCGAAGGAACCCACTGCTGAGGAAGGGGAATACTTCGGCGAAGTCAAGGAAGCCATCGACTTCTTCACGAATGAACCCGTAGGGGAAGATGATGGCGGAAACCCTGTCACGCTTGGCCGGGCCTGGGGAAACTTCCGCATTCTTCGCAACGTCCACAAGGCGCTGATGAAGAAAAAGATATCCATGAAGGATATCGCGGATTGGGGAAATGGCGATGCCAAACCCAAACCGAAGAAGGAAGACAAGCCCAAGGCCGAAGGCAAGGCGGACAAGGCACCGAAGGAAAAGAAGGCCAAGGGCAAGGCGAAGAAAACCGACAAGCCCAAGGGCAAGAAAGCTTCCAAAAGCAAGGGGAAGAAAACGGCGAAGAAATAGGGCGGGCATGTCCCGTTCTAAATCTGGCAGGGGATGAAGGGTATGGGCCTTTATCCCCTGTTTTGCTTTGAAAGGAGACCATTGCCGATGTCCTGGACGCTGAACCTTGTCATAGCGATGATAACAATATCATCGTACTACAAGGACAAGATGAATGCGTTACGCCTGGACTTGCCGGGCCTTGCCATCTGGTGCTCGTATAATACGCCTATAGCGTTCCGATACAAGGCCACGATGCATGTATCTGAGAACCTTTGGCAAACTACAACGGGCAAGCATATTACCGAAGTAGAACGGAACAATATGCTGAACAAAAAAGACCGGATGAGCAGGCCAGACTTTGAAGCGGCGCTTAACAAGGCGCTGAAAGAAGTCATCCCCGGCGAACAGGTATAACAAGACTATTACTCATCCTCTTGTTGAGGCCAAGAGGATGCGATAATAGCCTTGATGTTCTTTGACAAAACGGAAAGGGGTATGAGCATGGAAAGATGTTCAAGATGTGGTAAGGACATCCCCAAGCCGGATGGCGGTATAACTACCGGATACGGCACAGATGCCCAAGGCAATAAGCACTGTTACGCTTGTTGCGCTGAACTGGACAGGGAATTCATGGACAGCCATGACCGCATGACCCTGTACCTGACCTTTGATGAGGCCAAGGCCAAGGCAGGCGGATTTGTCCCATCTCCCGGCGTCCACTGCTGCAATCATGGCTGGACTGTGGGAAACTGGCCCGGCAGTCTCAAGTTTGATGCAGTAGTCCGCAAGGGCAGGCACAACATCGCGGGAACGCGATATGACGCCTGGTTTACAGACCACAAAGGCCGTAAATGGTGGGGTGTCCGTTACGGGGATAATACTGAACTTGTCCACTGTAGAAAGCTCAAGGCCAGCTAAGACCTTTACCCTTTGCTTTGCCGTCATAAGTCATGCCTAACCGCATGCGCGGGTTAAACCACTTTTCACCGAGTAGAAAACCCACCTATCGGCGGAGCAAAGGGATAAGGGCCTTAGTCCTATTCCGTTCTTTGACATACTGAAAGGAGACGGCGATGACCGAATTTAAGACGGGCCATTACTGTTTCATGGTTATGCAGACCGAATATTACCCTAACAAGGGTTATATGGCCTGCGTGGTCGTGGAGAACGAAGCCGGATATCACCGGACAGGCAAGCCCGATACTGAACCTTGGTATTGGGGTCATGATTTGGCGGCTGCTGAAGAGGTTGCCCGCAAGAAAAATCATGACATGGGACTGACCGATGATGATGTGATGCGTATTATCGCATCATCGATGACCGCTTCAAACACAAGGGGATAGAGATGGCCAAGTTATCCGCCTATGGCCGTAAGGAGCTTCACCGCCTGAAGCGAAAGGAAACAGAACCGGATGGCGAAACTGTCATGGTAGTCATGTCCGATAGGACAGTGCTACAAAAATTCGTGAGGATACACGAAGATGGCAGGCGCGAAAGTTCGTCCTGGAAGAAGGCAGGCAAGGTAAAGCCGGGTCATATTGACTTCTTTGTGGAAAAGGCACAAGAGAAGTTGGGTTACTCCCTGGTCTAAGACTTTCACTCGCCCGCCTGGTAAGGCGGGCGCGATGAGAGCCTTTACCTTTCAGTTCTTTGACAATCTGGAATGGAGGAAATAGCCATGTTGGAAACACTGGCTGAAATTTTGGCAAGGGAAGGCAGCGCCTTTCCTACTCCGGATGACCAAGGCGTGATATCCGATGAGGAATTTCACAACTTGGGCATTCCCTTGCGTTTTCGCTGTTGGGTCTGTGGGGAATTCAGTACGGCAGCGCCGGACTTGCTCTTTGACCCGCATAACGAAAAGCATTATTGCCCTAAATGTGCCTCTGGCTATAAAGAGCCTGAAGCTCAACCTGATGCACCCGCTATTGGATGCGTCATGAGGGAAGAGAAATGCGGATGCAAGATAGTTGGGGATGGTACATTGCCCTTTCCCTTGCATATCCAATACTGCACAGTTCATGCAGTAGCAAAGCGGCTTTGTAAGGCTGTCGTAGAATGGGCCAGGACGCCCGGAAATCACGGCGGTAATCCATATCGGCATGACTTTGTGCAGATGGCGGATGAGGCTTTAAGCCCGCCAGACTACAAAGAAGAGGCCGATGCCAAAGCGGGCTACGGGCCTGAACCTGATGAGCCGGAGATAGATGACCGGGCATGCTGCAAGAAATGCGGAGCGCCGATGGAAGATGGCGACTACGATGATAATCATGGTTACTGTGATGATTGTCTCGAAGCGGCAGAACAGGCCGGACATCCATTATAAGACCTTCACTCGCCCGCCTGGTAAGGCGGGCGCGATGAGGGCCTTTAATATCCTCTATCCAGTTCTTTGACATTTTGTTAGGAGAATGCCGATGCAACAGGCAGATGCTATAAGCGCTGCTACCAAGCGCGTACCCATCCCCAACGGCATGAGAATCGAGCAGTTAATGCCGTATCTGTGGAAGCGTGCCCGCGCCTCTGCTGCAATGTATCTTCAGGCGGAAAAGAACTTGCTGAAAACAGCGAGTCCAGAAGACCGCAAGGATATAAAGCAGAACATTAAAGACGCGCAAGACGCTATTGCCATGTTCGATGAGCTACTTTCCAAGCCTTACAAGAGCGCCTTCAAGCCTGCGGAATACCGTAGTATTACGGCAGTCCGTCAAGAAGAGGAAGAGCGCAAGGCCGAACAAAGGGAGCGATTGAAGGAAGAGCGGATGCGTGAAGAGGAAGAGGCTTTCCAGGCTCAGGTCATGGAAGCCGAAATAAAAGGCGAAGCTCCGCCGATACGCCCGCGAAAGAGAGTTCGCGGAAAAGGCACAAGTGCATTAAAATTCTTAGGGAGATAATTGATGCCCAGGACAAAAGTGCTCAAGCTGTCCCCGGCCAAGATAGCCCGCTTTCATGTGGACAAGGCCATAAAAGAGGGAAGGCTGCATCGTCTCTGCCAGGGTAGCTATGAGGATGGCTATGTTGCTGAAAACTTCTGCCCTGGATGTAGTTTCAACAATATCTGTGAGGCGGAGCAAAAAGCAATGAATAGTTCAGGGGAAGGCCGGAAGTCCGAAACTACGTGTCCTTAGTTTCATTTCTGTACTTCCGGCTCCCCACCTTCATGAAGGGAGGCGTTATGGCTGTACGTGGTTTTGGTGGCGGCAAGAGGGGATGCGGATATCCCCAGGTTGGCGGTCTGTACCTGGTGAGTGAGCCTTTGGCCGCTCCATGTGACAGGTTGCCTATGGAGATTCCGAAGTGTCCTGTCTGTGGCGAAACTGTACGCTTCAGTAGAAGCATGCAGGAAATAAACCCGTTAAAGCTCTTCGGTGAGCATGAGGGCTGCAAAGACGCGAAAGTGTTGAGGCCATGCCCGGTATGCCAGCCGAATGAAGGCCCTGCGGGTTTGATGTGGGCCGGAAAAGCCTACTACTCGCCTGAAAGCTTCTGTAAGGAAGCCAGGGACATGGGAATTTCCAAGCGCATCAATACCTTGCCGAAGTTCTTTGAAGTGGGCAAGACATGGATGTTTATAGCCCACAAGGAAGCATGCAAGGGATGGGCCAAGGCGAAAGAGGGCGGCGATGAAATCCTGGTGCCAAAGCCGGGCATCTTACTCGCCGTTAAACCGTCCCGGCTGGAAAAGGTAATGAAGAAGTCGGACATCACCGAAGAGAAGGTTAAGGAACTCGAAGAACGGGGAATTGACATTCTCGAAGTTCCGGATGACGATGACCGATTCACTACCCCTTACAAGCCGACCAAGGGCAGGAGCCATCCGATGAGTTCGGCTATGCAGGCAGATTCATAACAATACGCCCGGCATGGTTGGAGGGCCATGCCGGGCTAAATCTTTGTCAGCTCCCGTAGACCGTCTAAATGAAAGGAATACCTATGACCAAGGCTTTGCTTTTCGTCAAACATGACTGTCCAGGTTGTCAGTTCGTCCAGGATTCAATAAAGAACCTTCATGATAAAGCGGCCCAGGATAGAATAGAGCGAGATATGGCCGTATACGAATCCGAAACGGTAGACGGCCTGGCTGAAGGATGTTTTAATGATGTCAAGTCTTTTCCTACCTTCATAGTCAAGGATGGCAATGATACTTTATGCCGGGTAGACGGTGACTATGAGGCTATCGCGGAGAAGCTGGCGCAATGGGCAAAAGGGCAGGATTTTTCTTGATTTTTTTTCTTGACAACTGTAGGGTTTTTCTGGTAACGTGCCCGCCACGAAGAGAGGCGCTAACCCTGCATGTTACAGGGACTTACGCGGATTATTTCTGCTCACTTTGACATTAGAAAGGAGGCTATATGCGGTAATTTTGTAGCGGTTTTGTAGTAACTATGTAGGTGTACCCTATTTGGCCATGAACGGAGGAACGATGAACGAACAAGAACAACTGCAACAGCCTATCGAGTTAGGCGTACTTGCAGACGAGATGGGACACGCTTTTCAGTTCAAACAGGCTTTGTCCCTGATAGCAACAATCCCGCCTGATTTTCTCGCCATGTCCATTGAATACATGGACTCGCTGATATCACAGCTTGAAGACGCTGATGAAATAGATAAGATGAAGGAATTCCAGGAACTTTACCGCCTGGGTATAGCCGCTTCGATGCGGTATCGTAAGGTAATGAAAGCCGAAGAGAAAGCGCTGAGACGCGCAAGAAAGGAGAGCGGCCATGCCGCGAAAGACCAAGGTGCAACGGGAGAACGAAGAACTCCAACGGGTAATGAGGGAGAGAAAAACGGCCAAGGCAAAGGCCCGCAAGGAAAAGGCGAAGAAGAAGAGCCAACCATCAAAGGCCAAGAAGAAGGCGACAAGCCGCCCGAAGAAGAAGCCCCAACAGCGCAGGCGCAGGAGAACCAACCTGACAAAGCTGGCTAACGGCTTTTAACAGGAGCGTTCTATGGATAGGGCAATAGACGGCACAACATTACGGCAGGCTATCCGTATAGCTGGTTATACCATGCAGGCGTTTGCGGACGCCATCGGGGTCACCAGGCGCACCCTTTACTTTTACATACAGGGCCAGCGCGTTCCCCGTCTTCGCCGTCTACTGTTCATGGCCAACTTGCTCAAGGTGGACGTTAAGGAAATCCTGAGCATGCAGGCAGACAGAGAGGGGATTGCACCTACAACGGGAAGGCAGACCTGAAAGGTTTGTCTTCCCGTTTTTAATGTGCTTGCGCTGAAAGAGGCGGTTCTTTGACTAACGCATCTAACGTCCAGGCTGTACCTATAGTAGAGGTAGCCCAGGCGCTTGCTATAGAGACCAGGGAGCGCGGCGGGCACGTCTGGATGAAGTGTCTATGGTCTCACCATGAGCATGACGACACCAATCCCGGTTGTCGTGTCGGCGGTGACAAAAACATTGTTCACTGTTACAAGTGCGGAATTAGCAAAGATACTGTTGGCCTGGTGATGCAGGCCAAGGGCATGGAAGCAAGGGACGCATACAACTGGATTCGCTCAGAATTTCATCTCCCAGGGCCTAAAGATAAGAATTACAAACCCCTTGACCCTATCAACCAGCTTTCATGGATTCGGGATTGGAGCCTTGCCGCATTCGAGTTGCTTGGCGCGGAGAACCGAAAGCAAGATGTCGCATTTCCCATGCGAGATGAGAAAGGCGAGATAGTTGGTTTCAAGCTCCGCAAAGGCAACAATACAACATTTACTTTCTACGGGAAGCCCGTCAAGTCCAAGACGCCAAGGGGAAACAAGCATGGCCTGTTCTACCCTAAAGATGGGATAACCGATGATGGCATCATCATAGGTGTAGAAGGCGAAGCTGATTTTATGGCTGGTCTTACTGCCAGTTGGCATGATGTTGTTGGCACAGCCGGGGAAGGCATCGGGAGAATCGGCGAAGCCGCGCTTCAATCAATGTTTTCTGGCCGTAAGTGGGTTTTGTTCCCCGACCCCGGCGCTTCCGGCAGGGCCTGGCTTGACAGGATGGGAGAAATCCTACTTAATGCTCAAAACGAAGTCTGGTATGTGCCCGCTTCAAAACACGACCTGGACGGTAGGCTACATAAAGAAAAGGATAAACGCAAGGCTCTCAAGGCCCTTATAGAGAAAGCCAAAAAATACATTCCGCCAGACCCTGCAAAGCTCGTAGACCTGCCCGCTATTGAAATAAATGATATGCTTGTTGACTCTATCACTCGCTTGTCTATATCTGCTCTTGTAGAAAAGAATGACCCGCCTGTTATATTTGTTCGCGGCGCGAAGCTTTCAAAGACGCATGTAGATGAAGACGAGAATGTGATGATACAAACATACAACCGGGCAAGCTTGCGCTTCCGCCTTGCCGAATGCGCCCGCTTTGTCATGGTCTCTCAGGGAAACCACCCTGACAGTTACAAGAAGCCGCCAGATGATGTCGTAGATGCCATATTGCACATGGGAGAATGGCCTTTTCCGCCTTTGCGCGGCGTAACCAGCGCTCCTATTTTGAGGCCCGATGGTTCTATCTGTACGGAGCCTGGCTATGATGCCCAAAGCTGCCTTGTATATCGTCCGCCTGCTGACTTGCTCATACCAGATATCCCTGAGAACCCAAGCGCCGAAGACATTGAAAAATCTAAGAAGCTTGTACTGGATGTAATATGTGATTTTCCCTTTGAGGATGAGGCCAGCCGCGCAAACTCGCTGGCTTTTATGTTTACTTTAATGATGCGAAGTGTTATAGATGGGTATGTGCCTCTGTGCCTGGTTGACTCGCCAACCCAGGGAACGGGAAAGGGTAAGCTTGTTAAAAACCTTGCGCACATACCGCTCGGCACCGAACTACCTACACAGACAATGCCACAAGGAAGGTATGCCGATGAGGAATGGCGAAAGCTGCTTCTCGGTATACTTAGAGAGGGAAGCCCTGCCGTTCTCTTTGACAATGTTTCGGAACGTGAAATTGTTGATTCCGCTCCGCTTGCTTCCTTAATGACAACTGGCAAGTTCGGCGGCAGAATCTTGACTCAGCCGGATGTACAGAACTTTCGGGTCAACCTTATACTTGTGGCTACAGGCAACAATATTAAGGTCACAGGCGACATGACCAGGCGCTGCTATACTGTGAGGCTTGACGCTAACATGGAGCGTCCCTGGGAGCGCCATCCTGATG
>Ga0180438_10000862_pt1 | contig 55620 bp, 44 predicted proteins | sample SS_ome_12_FD_132455 | JGI IMG/M metagenome (GOLD analysis project Ga0180438, IMG submission 132455) | Hypersaline lake sediment archaeal communities from the Salton Sea, California, USA - SS_3_D_2 metaG | ecosystem: Environmental > Aquatic > Non-marine Saline and Alkaline > Hypersaline >... | reverse complement strand
GAATGAAGCGGGATTTGGGCATCTCGATTTTGTACATGGAATGGCGAATTCAAGTAATGTCTATTTTTATAAATTGGGTGGAGGATATCAGAACGAAGTTCCTGAAGGTGGATTAGGAATTTGCAGGTTGGGTACTTATGCCCAGGCTCTGGGTTACGGAGATGCCCCCGGTTTGGGATTACCGGAAGAACAGGATGGTTTGATTCCGGATCCGACATGGAAACGAATAAATCATGCAGAAAGCTGGTCATCCGGCGACACATATATCGCCAGTGTTGGGCAAGGTTATGTCCTGGCTACGCCTATACAGGTCCTCTTATCAGCAGCAATTGTAGCAAACGATGGTAAATATATGCAGCCAACCCTTGTTCGAGAAGTTTTGGATAGTGAAGGTACTGTGGTTGAACCATTTGAGCCCAAGTTGAAATGGGATTTAACCGTTGATCCTGTGATCCAGGAATATGGTGAAACTACAATCCGTGGTTGTGAGCCAATTGTTGGAAGCACAAAGACGGTTGCCCCCTGGGTAATCGAAACAGTACAGCAAGGAATGCGTCTGGCAGTCACAATCGGGACATTGAAAGACCGCTTTGAAGGAGCGACAATATCCGCAGCCGGTAAAACGGGAACAGCCGAGTATTGTGATCAATACGCGCAAGCTAAGAACCTTTGCATCCCTGGAAATTGGCCAACGCATGCATGGACAGTAGGCTATGCTCCCTTTGAAAACCCGGAGATTGCAGTTGTTGCATTTGTGTACAATGGAGGTGAAGGGGCAAGTGTGGCAGGTCCAATCGTCCGAAGGACGCTTGAAGCGTATTTTGAATTAAAAACAATTGATACAGCAGCTCAAGCTCAATAGGCGTCTGTATTGTTGCCGGTAATGTAAATGAATTATAAATTATTAATTCTATTGTCGTTTATCAAAACTACTTACAAAAATATTATCAGTAATCACAGATTGAATTCATAAAATGCGAGCGCGAACAAGTATTCCGTGGAGAAATTTTGATTTCTGGCTGTTAGGGGCAGTTGCACTCCTGGTGATTTTTGGGATCACGATGATAAGGTCAGCCATTGCCGGTAATATTGAGCTGATGGAGCTAAACCTTGTTGGCCGCCAATTGATTTTCGCGGTCGTTGGTTTTTTAGTGATCCTGCTTGTAGCATCAATCGATTACCGGCTTTGGGCTTCTATTCACCGGACCATCTATATCAGCACTTTCCTTATCCTCGCGGTTTTGTTTGTGGTGGGTTCAGCTTTATTTGGATCAGCGCGCTGGTTTGATACGGGAGTTATTCTGATTCAACCGTCAGAGTTGGCAAAAATTATGTTGATCTTGGTGTTGGCAGATTTTTTTGCCAGACACCAAGCTGAGATGGACGAACTTAGGTGGATTGCTAGAAGTTTCCTGATGACGATGGGTATCGTGATCTGGATTCTGCTGCAGCCCAATTTAAGCACATCGATTGTTATGATTGTCATCTGGTTCGCCTTATTGTGGGCAAGTGGATTGCGATTGAAGCACCTGTTGTTATTTATTGGGTTAGGCATAGCAATACCTTTTGTAAGTTTTCCGTTCTTGGTGGATTACCAACAAAACCGGATTATGAACTTCTTATTTCCTGATCCAGATGCGAGGCACGGGGAGATTTATAATATCCAGCAAGCATTGATAAGTATTGGTTCTGGCGGTTGGTTGGGACAGGGATATGGACAGGGTGATCAGGTGCAGCTGAGGTTTTTAAAGGTTCGCCATTCGGACTTCCTATTTTCAGCATTAGCGCATGAATTTGGTTTTATTGGTACTTTGTTAGTGATGGTTCTCCTTCTGTTTATCATATATCGATGTTTACGTGCTGCAAGACTTGCTCGCGATACTTTTGGATCATTGATCGCTTATGGAGTCGCTACGTTAATTGCGTTCCAAGCTACAGTGAATATTGGGGTGAACTTGAACTTATTGCCGGCAACTGGATTGACCTTACCGCTTGTGAGCTATGGGGGAAGTTCGTTACTCTCTATACTTCTTGGCATTGGTTTAGTCGAGAGTGTTATCCTGCGCCATAAAACAATGGAATTTTAGGGGCAAGAATGAATACAAGAATGAAAGCCGCCCGTGTACGCTTTGCGCCATCTCCTACTGGAAGTACTCATCTTGGAAGCGCAAGAACCGCACTATATAACTATTTATTGGCTAAGCAAACTGGGGGTCAATTTGTCTTGCGTATTGAGGACACCGACCAGAAGCGGTACGTACCTGGTGCTGAATCAGAACTTATGGAAGGATTACTCTGGCTGGGACTGGAATGGGACGAAGGCCCCGAGAAGGGTGGGCCTTATTCGCCTTACCGTCAATCAGAGCGTAAAGAGATTTATATAAAACACGCCCAGGAATTGGTTGCGCGGGGTTGCGCTTTTTACTGTTTTTGTACGCCTGAGCGCCTTAAGAATATGAGGAAAGAGCAGTTGATGAATAAGGAACCGGTTCGCTATGATGGAACTTGCCGCCAGTTGAGCGCACAAGAAGTAGAAAACCGGTTATTTACTGGTGAACCGCATGTGATACGGTATCGAATGCCTCAGGAAGGAACGATCACGGTTATTGATCGATTGAGAGGCGAGATCACTTTTGAAAACCGGAATCTGGATGACAGTATATTAGTTAAATCGGATGGTTTGGCGTTATACCATTTAGCTGCAATGGTTGATGACCATCTGATGGGTGTCACCCATGTAATTCGCAGTGCGGAATGGCTCTCCACGTTTGGTCTTCACGCTCATATTATCCGAACTTTTGGTTGGGATGAACCCGAATGGATTCATCTTTCAATATTTTTGAAACCAAGCGGTAAAGGCAAGATGAGTAAACGTGAAACATCTCATCTAATGGAAGATGGATATTCGATTTTCTTAAATGATTTGAAAAATTTGGGTTATATCCCGGAGGGGATTATCAATTGGATTGCACTAATGGGTTGGAGCTACGATGATCATTTGGAATACTTCACTTTAACAGATCTAATTTCGAAATTTAGTCTGGATCGTTGCAACCCAGCTCCCGCCGCCATAAATTTCTCTAAATTAGATCATTTTAATGGAATGCATATTCGCAATTTAGAAGTGAATGATTTGGCAACGAGGTTGATACCGTTCTTTGAATCCGCTGGTTACGATGTCGATAAAGATACACTGACCAGCATCACCCCTCTTATACAGGAACGTATGATTACGTTAGAAGATGGTCCTGAAAAAGCAGGTTTCTTTTTCAAGGATGAGGTTGATCCTGTTCCGGAAGAATTAGTGGGTAAGAAAATGACGCCTATAGAATCGGCATCTGCTGCCAGGGACGCTTATGAGGTGTTATCAGATCTCCCAATGATCAATTTTGATACCGCAGAAGCACCTTTAAGAGAATTGGCAGAAACGCTTGATTTAAAAGCAGGACAGCTGTTTGGGATAATCAGAGTGGCTGTTACGGGTCAAAAAGTTTCACCGCCGCTATTTGAAAGTATGGAAATTATTGGTAGAGAGAAAGTGCTGGAACGAATTGGGAATGCAATAAACCTTTTAGACAATTTGGCGGAATCATAAATGATCGGTCCAAATTGACCAATTATTAAGGGCATGGTAATATTCTAACCAGTCATATTTTGGGGAGTCGTCTAACGGCAGGACAGCGGACTCTGAATTCGTATGTAGAGGTTCGAATCCTCTCTCCCCAGCCTGAAGAGGTTGTCATTTAAGACCAACAACACTCCTGATTTTCAGCAGTGTTGTTGGTTTTAAATTAGCTCATAAATGCCTGGTTTATTTTTTGTTTTTCATCGCCTTTTCAATTTTTGCCCATGGATCGCGCAATGCAACGGTTCTGTTGAAAACGAGGTTTGAAGGTATAGATTTATTATCGACAATAAAATAACCCAACCGTTCAAATTGAAAAGCATCACCCGGTTTTGCAGATGCTAAACCTGGCTCCAGGCAGCATTTTTCCAATATTTCAAGTGAATTCGGATTGAGATTAGAGATAAAATCCGACCCTTCTTCAACTTTATTTGGATTAGGTTTATTAAATAAACGATCGTACAGCCTAATCTCAGCTTTGATCGCTTGTGAAGCGGAGACCCAATGCAGAGTAGATTTGACTTTACGACCATCGGGTGCTTCGCCCCCGCGTGTTTCTGGATCATAAGTGCAGTGGATCTCCACTATCTCGCCGGTTTCTGTATCTTTAATGATGTCTTGACATTTAATGAAATACGCGTAGCGAAGGCGAACTTCTCTGCCCGGCGCAAGGCGATAGAATTTTTTTGGTGGATCCTCACGAAAATCATCCTGCTCGATATATAGTTCCCGTGTGAATGGAACCAGGCGAGTCCCCATGCTGGCATCTTCCGGGTTGTTCACTGCCTCCATTTCCTCAAGCTGGTCTTCGGGATAGTTAGTGATTACTATTTTCAATGGCCGCAATACTGCCATCACGCGCGGTGAATGCTGGTTTAAATATTGGCGTACACTGTGTTCAAGAAGTGCGATATCAACGATGCTGTCGTTTTTTGCTACTCCAATGCGGTCACAAAATTCACGAATAGATTCGGGTGGATATCCGCGACGGCGAATACCAGAGATGGTTGGCATGCGTGGGTCGTCCCAACCTGAAACATGGTTGCCTTCAACCAACTGCAGCAATTTACGTTTGCTCAAGATTGTGTATGTCAAATTGAGACGCGCAAATTCGATTTGCTGCGGGTGGAAAATCCCGATTTTTTCCAGGAACCAATCGTACAGCGGTCGATGGTCCTGGAATTCAAGCGTACAGATCGAATGGGTGATGCGTTCAAGGGAATCGCTTTGCCCGTGAGCAAAATCATACATCGGATAAATGCACCATTCATCACCAGTTCTGTGGTGGGTTTCATGAAGGATACGATACATTACCGGGTCACGGAAATTTAGATTCCCGGAGGCCATGTCAATTTTTGCCCGCAAAACCCGTGAACCATCTGGATATTGGCCGTTTCGCATACCCTCGAAAAGTATCAAGTTTTCCTCAATACTCCTGTTCCGATAGGGGCTTTCTTTACCAGGGGAGGTAAGTGTCCCGCGATATTGGCGAATTTCATTGGCGCTCAGATCATCCACATATGCTTTGCCTTTTTTTATCAAGATTAAAGCAAATTCATACAGCTGTTCAAAATAATCAGAGGCATAAAATTCCCGGTCCTTCCAATCGAAACCCAGCCAATGAATATCTTCCTTAATTGATTCGACATATTCGACTTCTTCCTTGCTAGGGTTGGTGTCATCGAAACGCAGGTTACAGAGACCATCAAAATCTGCAGCTATCCCAAAGTTGAGACAAATAGATTTTGCGTGTCCGATATGCAAATATCCATTTGGTTCAGGTGGGAAGCGTGTGTGGACCCTTCCTTGGTATTTATTCTTCAGGATGTCTTCTTTAATAATTTCGCGGATAAAATCCGTTGGTATATTTCCATTCTCGTTCATTTTTTTGTGGCTGCTCCAAAGCGCTGCGCTTGATCCCTTGTGTAATTTTTGTCAAAGACCAACATATGCCGAGGGTCCGCATTATTTAACAAATTTAGATTATATCAGAGGGGAAATACTTCATATAATAATTACCCAGAGATGTAGCAAAAATCCTGCATGGTATAATCGCCGTGATTCATTTATGGGGTCAGTGAAAAAATAAATTGGAGAAAAAAACTTAATGAGATTACATGAATACCAGTCGAAACAGATTTTCGCCCGGTTTGGCATTCCGATTCCTAAAGGACGAGTAACGGCAGCCGCAGAAGAAGCAAAGGCAATTGCTGAAGAATTAGGCAGGCGAGTGATAATAAAATCACAAGTGTTGGTAGGGGGAAGAGGGAAAGCAGGTGGAATACGTTTAGCAAAAACACCTGATGAGGCATCTGAAGTCGCAGCCAAAATTCTCTCGATGGAGATCAAAGGTTTGCCCGTTAGGAAAGTATTGGTTGATGAAGCCGCAGATATCGAAAAGGAAATTTACTTGGGTATAACGAATGACCGAGCTGAACGCAAATCAGTAATGATGGCTTCTGCTGCGGGTGGGGTTGATATAGAAGAAGTCGCGCGGGTGTCCCCAGAAAAAATTGTCAAAATACATATCAACCCATTATTAGGGTTGAAGGCATACCAGGCGCGTGATATTGCGGCGGGAATAGATCTACCGCGTGATTATTGGAAACAATTCGATCGTATAGCAAATGGACTTTGGCAAGCGTACAAAAGCACGGATGCGACATTAGCAGAAATTAACCCACTCGTGGTTACAAATGACAGTCATCTACTAGCTGTAGATGGGAAAATGGTAATTGATGATAACGCGTTGTTCCGGCATCCTGATTTATCGGAGAAACGTGATCTCGATATTGAGGCTCCTTCGGAAATTGAAGCGCGTAAATATGGACTGGCTTTTATTAAGATGGATGGTGAAATTGGGTGCATGGTGAATGGCGCGGGATTGGCGATGACAACGATGGATATCATTAACCTGTACGGAGGCTCGCCTGCAAATTTTCTGGATATAGGCGGTGGAGCAGGAGAAGATAAAGTCGCTGCAGCATTGAGAATAATACTTTCGGATTCCAATGTAAATACTGTGTTAATAAATATTTTCGGGGGTATCACCAGAGGGGACGAAGTTGCACGTGGTGTATTAGCTGCATTGCAGATAGTAGAAACTGAAGTCCCGATTGTAATCAGGCTGGTGGGCACGAATGCTGAAGAAGGTCGCGCTATCCTTTCTGATGCGGATATGATCACAGCGGATTCCCTAGCGGAGGCTGCTAAAAAAGCTGTGGCTATTTCAAAGGGAGAAATTCTGCTATGAGTATTTTTGTCGATAAGAATACCCGTGTTCTAGTTCAGGGGATTACAGGTAACGAGGGTAGTTTTCATACCAAGCAAATGGTTGATTATGGCACAAAAGTGGTCGCTGGGGTAACACCTAAAAAAGGTGGTGAATGGGTGCAGGATGGTAAGATTCCAGTTTTTGATTCTGTAAGGATTGCGGTAAATGCTACAGGAGCCAATGCAAGTATTATTTTTGTTCCAGCGCGTTTTGCAGCAGATGCTATATTTGAAGCCGCAGATGCGGAACTTAAGTTAATTGTATGTATCACAGAGGGGATTCCGGTCCAAGACATGATGCAAGTTCGAAATTACCTTGATCAAAAGGGATCGCGTCTGGTGGGTCCTAATTGTCCGGGGTTATTGACTCCTGGAGAATCAAAAGTAGGTATTATTCCTGGAGATATTTCAATACCTGGAGAGGTTGGAGTTGTTTCTCGTTCGGGAACGCTGACATATGAGGTCCTTTTTGCATTGATGCGGGTCGGTATTGGTGTAAGCACCTGTGTAGGCATCGGTGGTGATCCGATCAACGGCACGAATTTTGTAGATTGTCTGAGCAAGTTTGAAAAAGATCCGGGTACTGAGAGTGTTGTCATGATCGGGGAAATTGGTGGAACAGACGAAGAAAATGGGGCTCAATTTATATCTGAAAGTATGACAAAACCAGTCGTAGGGTTCATTGCCGGGCAAACTGCGCCGCCTGGAAAGCGTATGGGTCATGCTGGCGCAATAATTGAGGGGGGAGAAGGAAGTGCGGAAGAAAAAATTAAAGCACTTGAATCAGCCGGGGTGCGCATAGCCAATCATCCGGGGGAAATCCCTGATTTGCTGTATTAATCCTGTTAGCTGTGATTAATTCAAAAGGTCCAATCCTGTTTGGATTGGACCTTTTGAATTTTTATCTTGAGGATATTAGGCAATATAATTACTAACTATTCGTCCTTAATCATTCTGTCATTAATATATGTGACAGCTTCGCCAACTGTGGAAATCGATTGGGCATCTTCATCCGAGATTTCGCCGCCAAACTTATCTTCAAATGCCATAATAAGTTCAACCAGATCCAGAGAATCCGCTTCCAAATCCTCGCGAAAACGCGCTTCCGGTGCCACCTTGCTATCATCGACCCCTAGAAGATCGACTATTATTTCCTTTACCTCTTCAAAGGTATCAGCCATGGGAATTCCTCCTTCGAATTATTATTAACAAATTAGAGCCAATTGTAACCTTGATATGCGATATGTCAAGTCTTTGGAGTTTTTATACACCCGTCAATGATTTCATTTACGGTGACGTCAAGTTGACAGCCGCGATACCCACTGGTAAGATTGTATCATCAAAAAAGAACACCATTCAATGGGAAAAGTTACGAATACAAGCGCTCGAAAATCAGATCATATCCAAATAAACCTGAAAGAAGATGTAGCTTCCAATCTTACAAATGGTCTGGAGCGCTACCAATTTATCCATCGTGCATTGCCGGAATTAAATCTTGAAGAGGTGGATTCTTCTTTAAGCATTTTTAACAAGACATTAGAGATTCCTCTTTTGATTTCTTCCATGACAGGAGGCACCAAGGCGGCGGCAGAGGTTAACCAGATATTAGCCTGTGCTGCACAACACACTGGGATAGCCATGGGGGTAGGTTCTCAAAGGGCTGCGATTGAAAACCCAATATTTGAAGATACATACAAAGTACGGAATGTTGCCCCGGATATATTGTTATTTGCAAATTTGGGGGCTGTGCAATTAAATTACGGCTATGGAATTGATGAATGTAAACGTGCTGTGGATATGATTGAAGCGGATGCGCTAATCCTTCATTTAAATGCGCTTCAAGAGGCGCTGCAGCCGGAAGGGGACACAAGATTTAAAGGGATCATAAACAAGATTGAAAGCATATGCCATGAACTGCATGTACCAGTAATTGCCAAAGAGGTAGGGTGGGGCTTTTCAAAGAATGATGTAAAGATGTTAATTGAAGTTGGCATCTCAGCCATCGATGTTGCTGGAGCAGGAGGAACGTCCTGGTCACAAGTTGAAATGCATCGTGCTCAAGATGAAAGCCAAGCCCGAATTGCATCTTCTTTTATTGGTTGGGGAATTCCTACCAGTGAAGTTATAAACATTATTCGTGATCTATCGAAAGAACTAAAGATATTCGCTTCTGGGGGGATCCAGAATGGGATTGATGTAGGTAAATGTATTGCTTTAGGCGCAGATCTGGGTGGGATAGCAGGCCCATTCCTGAAAACAGCGGCTGATTCACTTGAAAAAACAGTTGAAAAAATCAATGAAATTCGACGTGAAATTCATATCTGCATGTTTTCAGCCGGTGCTGGAAACATGGAAGAGTTAAAAAATACCTTACTTAGAGAAAAAACTGGGGATTAAATATGTCGCTGGAACAATATAAAAGGATAATGCTTCCAGCATTAGAAGATGAATTGAAAGAAATTGTGAGCTTAACCAATTTACCTTGTTATGAAGAGCTCAACAGAATGTTGGTATATCATATGGGTTGGGAACATGAATCGACAGCATCTACAACTAGTGGAAAGCGCATCCGTCCATTATTGGTTCTCCTAAGCGTTTCGGCGGCAGGTGGAGATTGGAAAAAGGCAGTATCTGCAGCAGCTGCAATAGAATTAATCCATAATTTCTCTCTTATACATGATGATATTCAAGATAATAGTGAATTGCGTCGTGGACGTGTAACAATATGGAAATTGTGGGGGGTGCCCCAGGCTATCAATACAGGCGATATGATGTTCACGCTTGCTCAAACAGCCATCTTGAGGTTAAAGGAAACAACATCCTTAAGTACCACTGTTAAAGCATCACAAATACTACAGGAATCCTGCCTGCAACTAACGCAAGGCCAATATCTGGATATGTCATATGAATCCCAGGATACAATGGAAATTGAATCTTATTGGAAAATGATAGAAGGTAAAACCGCCGCATTGCTGGCAGCATCAACTGAAATTGGGTCATTATGCGGAAACGCGGATGACAAAACTAGAAAATCATACCGGGATTTTGGATTTAATCTGGGACTGGCATTTCAGACACAGGATGATTTACTCGGGATCTGGGGTGACACATTGGTTACAGGTAAATCTGCTGAAAGTGATCTCATTACTGGGAAGAAAACACTTCCAATTCTATTTGGGTTGGAAAAAAGAGGAAATTTTTATCGAGGATGGAAAAATCAAGGTTTATCCATCGAAGAGATTCCCACTCTCGTCTCAATGTTAGAAAAAGAAGGGGCGAAAGAATATACTGAGTTACGTACAAAAGAAATGACAGAGATGGCATTAACTGCGTTAGATAACGCGAATCCAACGATTGAAGCAGGTGCAGCTCTAAAAAGCTTAGCGCAGAACTTACTAAATAGAAGTGTTTGATTTGCAGTTATTTTATGAAGGCTGGTATAATCGCCGGGCGAGTTTTGGAACACTCTGAGTGAGATAGCTTAGATTTTCTTACAAATAATAATGACATCTGAAATACCAAGCACACCAACCAAAATATGCCCCACTTGTGGTACTCGGATAGCGGAAGATTCAACCCGTTGTTTAGTTTGTGGATCTGAATTATCGAGTGGGAAAAAACCAACCAGGCCTGAAAAAGCGGTAGAAGGAAGCAAATTACCGCGCATAACCCTTGGATTACCGGCAATTCTAGGTTTTTTTGCGTTGTTTATTATTATTGGCGCTGTAATTATATACTTAATCCTGCGCCAAACGCCATCATCTGCCGCGGAAATAACTGATACTCCCACTGTTACCGTTACCCCAACGACAACTACTACTCCAACGCTATCAACTCCTACATTAACATTCACACCAGAACCAAGCCCAACTCCACTGGCTTATACAGTTAAGTTGGGGGATAGCTGTGGAGGCATAGCTTTTTCATTTGGGGTATCCATCCAAAGCATTGTTCTATTAAACAATCTTCCAGCGGACTGCAGCACCCTTTATGAAGGTCAAAAACTGCTGATCCCACAACCAACCCCGACCGCGACATCTTTACCTACATCTACATTCAGCCCAAATGAGGCGACTGAGGCTGCATGTGAAAAAATCGAATACACCGTACAGGAAAATGACACTCTAAGTAACATTTCTTTAAACTACAATGTGCCGGTTGAAGCAATTAGGGAATATAACGGCTTGGTGAGTGATGTTGTGATGTTCAACCAGAATTTGGTTATTCCATTATGTCGACGGAATGCGACTCCAGGTCCAACACCTACACCGACATTGCCTCCGCCATACCCGGCCGCTAGCTTATTATTACCTGCAGATGGTTCGCCGTTTAGCCTTGCTGATGAAACAATTTCTCTTCAATGGGCTTCCGTGGGTACTTTAAGAGAAGGTGAAGCGTATGCCATTTCGATCGAAGATATAACAGAAGGCGAAGGTCGGAAATCCGTTGATTACGTAACTGACACGAAATTCAATGTACCAAATTCGTTCTTAATTAATGATAGTGTCCCACATGTAATCCGCTGGTGGGTGACACCGGTTAGACAAACCGGGGTGGATGATGAAGGGAATCCGGTTTGGGAATCTGCAGGCGCGGTAAGTGACACCCGCGTTTTTTCCTGGACTGGTGTACCAGTTGCGGCAACACCACAACCGTAAGTTGAACTTAGAAAAATTGATTTAAAAACGGGGTGTTTGGCGGTAATAGTATCCATACACCCCGCTTGAATTTAAAGCCCCCGATCGCCTTTATGATGCCAGTTCTTCTAATGCTGCCGTCGTTAAAGATTTGGGACGTTCCAGGGATTGCCCGAGTGCACGAGCCCATACTGCATTGGCGGAAACCCCTAAAATGCGGCTGACACCGAATAAGACAGTGTAGAAACCACAAGAACCGCGCTCGTCGCAGTCATTTACACCATAGTGCCGCTGCAATGTCCCGCTAATTGCATCAACATTCGGCCAGGGATTTTTCGCTTTGCCTTGTTCTAGTAAAACTTCCGGAACGACTTTATAAACTAGTTTTGCCAGGTTGAAAATATCATCATTTTCAAAGTGTTTATCACCAAATTCAAGTAAAGCAGTAAAGCGCGGGTCCGTTTTCCTAAGCACAGCGTGACCATATCCGGGAATTACCTGACCAGCATTTAATGTTTCCCAGGCATATTCGATAACTTCTTCACGTGTTGGTAACTTTCCATATTTATCATAAATTTCCAGCAACCAACGCAACCCTTCCTGGTTTGCCCTACCGTGTAACGGTCCGGACAACCCGTTCATTCCAGCGGAAGTTGCCAGGTATATATCCGATAGTGCAGAACCAACCAGGTGTGTGGTATGTGCGCTTACGTTTCCACTTTCATGATCAGAATGAATGATAAAATACAATCGGGACAAGTCTTCATAAGTCTCATCCCGTATCCCCATCATTTTTACAAAATTCGCGCTCCAATCTAGAGAGGGATCTTTCTGGATGTATTCACTGCTATTATGTTTAAGATTATAAATTAAAGCTGCAATAGCTGGAAGTTTAGCGGTTAAGTTCAAGCTGTCTTCCAGCATTGGTTCCCAATATTCATTTTTTCGCATTCCCGCTTCAAACCTTTTAGTAAATATGGAATCTGCTTGTAAAGAAAGGATAGCTTGTGAAAAAAGTGTCATTGGAGCAGTTTGCTCTGGCATTTCTTTTAATACTTTTATTACGTGATCCGGAATGTTTGATCTTGCATGCCATGTTTGTTCTACCTCAATGGCTTCTTCATTTGTGGGAATCTCGCCTGTTAACAGGAGAAAATATAATCCGCCAACATATGGGATTTCAGCTCCGCCTGGTTTGGGTAAAAGGTCCAATAATTGAGGGATCGAATAACCTCTCAGCTTGATTCCCTCGATAGGATGGACGGATGAAATCTCAGATACGAGGCCTTTAACACCTCGCATGCCTCCATATACCTGCCTTATTGTCACGTCATCAATTTTCATATCCCCATTCGTTCTAAGCAGTCTGGTCACCCGGTCCTGCCATTCTGGAATAATCGCTGATAATTTTTCTTTGAGTATCATAATATCTCCCGTAGTTGAAAATTTTTATATTTCTAACTTGGCTATATTTTCTGCCACACCTTTGGCAGATTTTTTAAGAGCATCCATTTCATCCGTATTCAATTCATATTCGATGATCTTCTCGATTCCGTCTTTGCCTAATTGAGCGTTTACTCCGAAGAATATATCATGCAATGTGTACTCCCCCTGTAAATAGGCTGCGACAGGAGCGACAAGGTGTTTATCTTTCAGGATTGCTTCGGTCATCTGAGCCAGGGCAGCCGATGGAGCATAATATGCGCTGCCTTGCTTTAATAAGCTCACGATTTCGCCGCCACCTTTACGAGTGCGTTCAACAATGGCTGTCAATCGCTCTTCAGATAAAATTTTGTTTAATGGTACCCCCGCCACATTAGAAATACTGGTGAGAGGAACCATATCGTCACCGTGACCACCCAAAACGTAACAATGGATATTTTCCACGCTGACATTCAGTTCCATAGCCACGAATGCTCGCATTCGAGCTGAATCGAGGATGCCTGCTTGTCCAATAATTTTATGAGGAGCAATTTGAGCTGTCTTCAAAGCAACATAAGACATAACATCCAATGGGTTTGTGAGAATAATAAAGATGGCATTGGGTGCGTATTTCGTTGTTTCTTCGGTGGCTTTGCGAACAATATCTGCATTTGTAAATAGTAAATCATCCCGACTCATACCCGGTTTACGCGGCAAACCCGCTGTGATTATGACAATATCCGAATCTTGGGTTGCCTTATAGTTATTGCTTCCAGTAATTCTCACATCTTTTCCGATGATGGGCAGAGCCTCTTGTAGATCTAAAGCTTTTCCTTGAGGCATACCTTCTACGATATCTACTAAAACGATATCCGCGATTTCACGGGATGCTATCCATTGGGCTGTTGTTGAACCTGTCATACCAGCGCCGATAATGGACACTTTTTGATTCATTTTTCTCTCCTTGAATATTGTGTTTCTTTATCTTCCGATTTTTTATAATTAAGGTACTTAAATTGTATCCACTAGGGGATAAGAGAAACCCCCGCAAATATTTATCCGGGGGAGTTTTCATTTTAATCATTTGATAAATCTTGAAGGAAATGGCCTGCTTGAATGGCAGCTGCGGCGCCCATTCCCGCCGAAGTAATTACCTGCCGAAAATGAGGATCAGAAACTTCACCGGCGGTGAATACACCTGGAACATTTGATTGCATATATCGGTCGTTTATTAAATATCCAAGTTCGTCCATTTCAAGTTGACCTTCAAAAATCGATGTGTTGGGAATATGGCCGATAAATATGAATACACCATCTATCTTCTCAATACTTTCCTCAGCGGTAACAGTATTTTGAAAACGAACAGATTCAACAGCCTCACCCCCGTTAATTTCAGTAACTATTGTATTCCAAACGAACTTTATCTTAGGATTGGATTTTGCTCGATTTTGCAGTATCTGACCGGCTCGCAGCTCGTCCCTGCGGTGGACAATTTTTACAGATTTTGCATAACGCGTCAGGAACAAACCTTCTTCTAACGCACTGTCGCCTCCTCCAACAACGATTAGATCCTTATCCTTAAAGAACCAGCCGTCACAAGTTGCGCAATAAGAAACCCCTCTTCCGGTTAATTCAACTTCACCAGGAATACCCAGGTGTCGGGGTGTAGCTCCGGTGGTAACGATCAAAGCATCCGCCAGATAAGTCGTATTGTATGTCTTTATTCTAAATGGTCTCTCGCTGAGATCAACTTCGGTTGCAGAGTCAAACTCTAATTTTGCGCCAAAGCGTTCCGCTTGTTTTTGGAATAATTCTACAAGCTCATTCCCTCCGACCCCTTCTGGAAAACCTGGATAATTTTCAACGATATGGGTCAATGATACCTGGCCACCAAGTTCCATTCCAGTGAGTACAATCGGGTTCAAATCCGCCCGGGCTGCGTAAAGAGCCGCTGATAGTCCTCCCGGACCAGATCCTAAGATCAATACATTGACAGGGATTTCCTCAGCAATATCAGATTTGCTGGAAAGGTCTGTCAGATTAAAATCCATTATTTTACCTCTGCATTATTAAGATGGCACATGAGTTGTTTTTATAAAGTTTCGTTGTAATATAAACCAAAGATTGTTGTTGATCCTGAACCTTGTCTATTTATTGACACTTACTCTATAAAAAATCTCTATATGGTTTATGTTAATAGATGAGTTTCTTTTCAAAAGGTTTCAAGATTCAACTACTAATCCACGTTTCTGTATTATCGGCAGCGTAAATCTGGTCCTGAAAAAGCAATTTCTGTAGGTACGTGACCGGCGAATTGAGAAAAATTTTCGTGGAAACTAGAGGTTAATTCCCGGACTTTTTTATCATAAACATCCGGATCGGACCACGTACTTTGTGGATCTAGCACTTCGGGAGGGACATCTGGTACTGCGACTGGAACTTCAAAACAGAAATTTTTATCCGTCCGCATTTCAACTTCATCTAAAACCCCATTCAAGACAGCAGATACCATCGCTCGAGTATAGGGAAGCCTGATTCTAGATCCTTCGCCATAGGGACCACCAGTCCATCCGGTATTAATCAGCCAAACGCTGGATCCGTATTTTTCAATTTTTTCCCCTAATAAATCGGCATATACCGAAGGGTGTAGGGGTAAGAAAGGAGCCCCGAAGCAGGCAGAAAATGTTGCTTGAGGTTCAGTAACACCTTTTTCAGTTCCAGCTAGTTTCGAGGTGTAACCGGATAGAAAGTAATACTTTGCCTGGTTTGCGTTCAGGCGAGCGATGGGAGGCATTACTCCAAACGCATCCGCAGTCAGGAAGAAGATATGAGATGGGTGATTTCCGCGACCTGATTCGATACTGTTTTCCAGGAAACCGATCGGATAGGCGGCGCGTGTGTTTTCAGTGAGGCTTGAATCGTTGAAATCGATTCGTCTTGAATATTGATCAACACTGACATTTTCTAATATTGTTCCAAAATGGCGTGTTGCTCTCCAGATCACCGGTTCTAACTCCGGGCTCAGGTTGATGGTTTTTGCATAGCATCCACCCTCAAAATTGAAGACACCATCGTCTGCCCAGCCATGTTCATCATCTCCAATTAAAGACCGGTTGGGATCGGAAGAAAGGGTTGTTTTGCCTGTCCCCGATAAGCCGAAAAATAGAGCAACATCCCCATCTTTGTTTGCATTTGCTGAGCAATGCATGGATAGTATACCTTTTTGCGGTAATAGATAATTCAAGACTGAGAAAATCGATTTTTTGATCTCACCTGCATAACTGGTGCCGCCAATGAGTATAATTTTTTTCTCGAAATTTATTACCACAAACACTTCCGAATTCGTACCATCCTCATCCGGATTGGCGTGGAAACCTGGAGCGTGCATTATTGTGAAATCAGGAACATGATCAGATAAATTTTCCATTTGTTCCCGAATGAAAAGGTTGCGGGCAAATAGACTATGCCAGGCAGTTTCGGTAATAACACGGATAGGTAATCGATATTCAGGATGTGCGCCTGCAGTAGTATCTTGAATAAAGACGTCACGACCTTGGAAATAGGAACGCATATGCAGTAGCAATTGATCGAAGCAGGTAATATCCATGGAACTGTTGATCTTACCCCATGATACTGTATCTTCAGTTGTACTGTCTTTGACGATAAACTTATCGTTTGGAGCACGACCAGTATGAGAACCTGTGCGAACGATGATTGCTCCTTCATGAGCTAACACACCTTCTCTACGAGTGACTATCCGCTCAATTAAAGCGCCAGTTGATAATGTCCAGTATGACATATTTAGATTTCGCAATCCATGATTCTTTAGATCATAATTGCTGGGAATCCCCATCTTGTTGATTGTCATATTTTTGCTCCTAAAAGCTGCAGCTGTTTTCAAAGAACATGCTAGGATTGAGGATTGTCAGTTTCCTTTATTTGTATGGTTTGATCAAATTAACTTCTACGTTTGTAACCACCGCGGCCTTTGTTGGGTTTTCTACCGCTGCTGCGCTTGCGGTCTCTTTCCGCAGCTTCCTCTGCCGTCCAACCTTCTAGTACTGCCTGTCTGGATAAGCGTATCTTACCTTGTGGGTCAATGTCGGTAACCATAACTGTGATTTCATCGCCCATTCGCACTACGTCTTCAACCTTCTCCACGCGCTGTGTATCTAACTGCGAAATGTGTACTAATCCATCCATATTCGGCAAAATTTCCACAAAAGCGCCGAAATCAACAACTCGCACAACTTTACCTGTATAGATACGGCCTACTTCTGCTGATTCGGTTAATGCTTCCACTCTTTCGACTGCTTTTCTAGAGCTCTCACCATCAGTTGCGGCAATAAAAACAGCTCCTTCCTCCCCCACATCAATTTTTGTACCCGTTTCTTCCTGGATACTGCGGATGGTTTTCCCTCCGGGTCCAATAATCGCGCCAATTTTATCAACTGGGATATTTACTACTGTGATTCGAGGAACATGCGGTTTTAATTCTGGATTGGTTTGAGAAATAACTTCGCTCATCTTATCTAGTATAAAATATCGAGCGTCATGTGCTTGCTGCAGGGCTTGGGACATTATTTCGGAAGTAATCCCGGTGGATTTGATATCCATCTGCAAAGCTGTAATACCTTCACGAGTACCGGCAACTTTAAAATCCATATCGCCGAGGTGATCTTCAATCCCCATAATGTCAGTGAGTATGCTGTAGCGCTCTCCTTCTTTGACTAGACCCATGGCAATTCCAGCGACAGGTGATTTAATTGGAACTCCGGTGTCCATTAGTGCCAGGGTTGATCCGCAAACTGAAGCCATTGAAGAAGAACCGTTTGAGGAGAGAACTTCGGATACAAGCCTGAGTGTATACGGAAATTCTGTTTCTGGCGGGATAACCGGCAGCAGAGCACGCTCTGCCAAAGCACCATGTCCAACATCACGACGGGAAGTCCCGCGTAATGGTTTGACTTCTCCAGTTGAGAACGGTGGAAAATTATAATGGTGAATGTAGCGTTTGGAATCTGAAGGAGTGAGGTTATCTAATTCTTGAGCTTCGCGTGGTGTTCCCAATGTCGCTAAAGTTAAAACCTGTGTTTCACCGCGTGTGAATAATCCGGAACCATGTGCACGTGGGCTGACATCAACTTCGCACCAGATGGAGCGAATATCCTGCATACTGCGACCGTCAGGGCGCTTTCCTGTATCTAATATTCTGTTCCTGACAACCTCCTTTAATGTTTCTTCGAAAGCTTCTTTCACCTGGGAAATTAATTCTTCTTCCTCATCAATGTGGTCCGTGATTACTTCTTCTTTGAGTAAGTCGATTGAATTGTTTAACTCTGATTTGTCGTAAGGTCTATCCAATATCTCTTGTATTTGATTGGCAACCCGATTGTGTACTTCAATTTTTAACTCCTCATTGGTCTCAGGCGGTGTAAATATTCTCTTCTTTTTTCCAACCTCATTCGCCATTTGGAGCTGTGTGTCAATAAATGGTTGAATAGCCTTATGACCAAAATCAAGCGCTTCGACAATAATATCTTCAGAAACTTCTTCTGCGCCGCACTCAACCATTAACAGTGCCTCTCGAGTGCCTGCTAAGCGTAAATCCAATACGGAAGTGTCCAACTGAGGGAAGGTTGGGTTCACGACAAAATCCCCATCGATCAGACCAATTCTTACGGCGCCGATTGGTCCTGCCCATGGTACATCTGAGATTGTCAGGGCAGCCGATGCCGTATTGACGGCGAGAATATCCATTGGTGTGATCCCATCAGTTGAGTATGAATATAAAATCACTTGAATATCGTTGCGCAAATCTTTCGGAAATAATGGTCGGATTGGCCTATCGGTCAATCTTGCAGTGAGAATGGCTTCTTCTCCGGGACGACCTTCACGGCGAAAGAAAGAACCTGGAATGCGGCCGCCAGCGTACATCCGTTCTTCAAAATCCACCGTCAGCGGTAAGAAATTTATGCCAGGGCGGATGTTGGAACTAATTGTGGCTGTACCAAACACCATAGTATCTCCCACCCGCATGGTTACTGACCCACCGGCTAGACCGGCAAGTTTTCCTGTTTCAAAAGTATACGTTTGGTTTCCTAATTCGGTGGTGAAAATCTGGGCTTCTTTTTGCATTTTATGCTCCTTTTATTTGCCCACCTGGTCAGGAACTGAAAGTTGAAGACAATACGTTTTAGCTCATACTATCATCATCATCTTTCAATACCTAACCGGCAGGCGGATCAATTTTGTCTATTAATTTTGTTTGTATGATAGGTACAAATTTGGGACCGAGTTTGTGCCGGACCTTTGGTTAATTATTCTGTCATAAAATCAGATGAACAGGAAAAAACACATTAGGACCTGTATTGTAAAACTCCCCCGGTTCCAATCATTGAAGATTATTCCTTTAGAAGAAATTTTTACGATTTTATTCTTTGTTTATAAGAGATTATATATTTACGAAAAAAAGAGTAGATGGATAACTATCGACCATCTACTCAGATTGGACAAATTATTTTCGCCGTATTTTTAAATGATCGGTTAATGCCATGTAACGCTCGAAATCTTTTCTTCTCAAATAGGATAACAATCTCCGGCGCCGGCCAACCATTTTCAGTAATCCTCGTCGAGAGGATTCATCGTGTTGGTTTTCGCGCAGGTGATCTGTCAAAAGAGAAATTCGGCTGCTTAGAATGGCTACTTGAACCTCAGGAGAACCTGTATCGTTCTCATGTCTAGCAAATTCTTGCATTAATTTATTCTTAGAATCTTTATCTATTGTCATGACGTCTGCTTTATCTCCTTTTTATCTGCAGGTCTCCATGCTGTCAGTTATTTGAGAGTGTCCAAAATGGATATGTAACCAACAACAGGTCTAGTCAAAGTGGGTAGATTATACCAAAGAGGTTATAAGCCGACAAGGATAGTCTTTTTTTATGCTCATAACCCAATTTGTTGGTCTCGAAATCTTCGTAAATCATTTCGCAGGCTGGACTGTATGTCTGGAGGAAAGGAGTTTAAGCATTGGCGAATCAATATAGCGGTATCAGGGCTGTTGGTTAGTTCCAAGGTTTGGCTCAAAAAGTGCCCTGTTTCCTGCGGGGATTGATGCGCTAATACATCAATCAGCTCAGTGAGATCTGGAAAAAAATCAAGAGAATGATTTCGCACATATGGTTGGATTAATTTATAAATTATTGGTAAATTCTTGATCCCCTCTTCTTTAGAAAATGGGATTAAAGTTCTCAGCCCAATCTTCAAGAAAAAAGGATCTTTTGTGTCAAACCAATCATCAATTAGTGTGTACACTGAACGTGGATGATTAATTCTGGCAGTTGCTAACCCATTTATTAATAATTCATCGATTAACTTATCCTCTGTCTTTTCATCAATAAATAATTTTATTCTCTCAATTATTGAATTGAATGATGGAGGATCTATCAACCCCAATATATATGCAGATATTTGACGGAACTCTAAGACAGGCTGCTCCCAAAGCACATCACATAGTTCTAAAGATGCAGACGGATTACCCTTGACCACAGGCGTGAGATCTTTTTCTATCTGCCGAATTACAGGGAACCGTACGCCGTAGGCATGAATCAATGATGGGTGTTCTCCAGCTTGTCCTGGACGGTGTGCATGATCGGCGTATGAATCTAAACAATTATGAAGTTGCCGCACAAATTCAGTTGGTTTGGTAAATAGTGCGACCAATTCTGCGGACTGCTTTTGGAGGAGTGCTGGTTGAATTGCTGGCAAAGATTTTTAAGGTTGTTTGAAATTCGATGTTGGGCAGCAGTTATGTATGCAGCATGCGATAAAGTAAATATTCAAACGATTCATAATTCCTCAATTGCTGTAACTGCACCTTCAATTTCCGGAACGAATGTAACCAGTTCCCGGTGTAAATTTGATACGTATGGATCCATAGTATCAAAGAAAATCCTTATTGTTGTTTTCCATCCACTACCGATAAGCAGCAAGGGTCGAGGAGCTAAAGCTTTAATCAATAAATTATTCCACATTGTGATGATTTCTAGAAAGGTGCCAACACCTCCAGGAAGTGCTATCGCAGCATCGCATTCGCTGATCAAAGTAAATACGCGTTCACGAAGTGTTGACAGTTTAATTTCTTCGCTCAACCAGCGATTAGGATGGACAGGACGATATGCTTCAATCTCATGGCAGGTCACGCCGATGACATGTGCACCGCTCTCAGCTGCACCTTGTGATACGGCTAGCATTGTCCCAATGTATCCACCTGTTAATATTGTATTCCCATTAATTCCGAGTAATCGACCCAGGTTATACGCCTCATTGAATGCAGAATCGCCCGGTTTGGGCATAGAACTCCCGAAGACTGAAACCCGCTTATTCATATAATAATCCCTTATCGAATCCGAACGATTAGTGCACGCAACATTTTACCTTAATCGAAATATTCAACAAAAATTATTTTAATCAGAATTGGAAATTGTTTTCCACAAAAAAGACATGATAAGCATGTGGGTGGAATGCCGGACTCCCTGCGCTGCTTCCAGATTAGATTGTTAATTATAAATAATGAAGAGAATGTGCTATTGGCAATTAGGGTAAAGTTAAAAGTTCTTCAATTATGATTTTTAAGATATATATTTCGGGAAAGAAATGGGTTTTCAAGTGTAATAGCTTGATGCAGAATCTATAAATTTGTGGATTACAATACTGGTTGGAAGGTTTATCATAGAATCTTTGTCCTGGTATTCATGGATATATGCAGTTTTATGAGTGTGTTTTTTTCCATAGATTTCATAAATTGATTTTTTTATTTCATGTAGCTGAATGAAGTAATAGAGCGAATAAAATGCATATAATTTTGACTCATGAACAAGCAGATTTTGATGCTTTGGCATCCTTATTAGCTGCTCATTTGCTGCATGATTCATCCATTCCAGTCTTACCCCGCCGGATAAATAGAAATGTAAAAGCTTTTCTGACATTATATGGGATGGAAATCCCATTTGTTGATCCGCGCGACCTTGGCATTGAGCGTATTGAGGTTGTAACGTTAGTGGATACCCAATCCTTAGTTAGTATTAAGGGGATGGGAAAACACACTAATGTCCAAGTTGTAGACCATCACCCTGTGCGCGAGAGCCTTCCAGATAATTGGAATGTACAATCAATAGAAACCGGAGCAACAACGACATTATTTGTAGAAATGCTGAGAGAGAAGGATGGAACCCTTTCAACAATACAAGCTACACTTTTATTGCTTGGAATATATGAAGACACTGGCTCTTTAACTTATACGCGCACAACCGCACGTGATTTGAGAGCCGCGGCATATTTGTTGGAACATGGAGCGGATCTTCAAATAGCCGGGAATTTCATTAACCTTCCTTTGTCGCAAGTTCAAGAAGAACTTTTTCGTTTGCTCACGCAATCAGCCGAATATCACAAAATTCATGGTTTCACGGTGATTATTGCTAAAGGTGATGCAAGCCATTTGGATGAAGAATTATCAAGTATCGCTCATAAGATGCGTGATTTTCTTGATCCAGATGCATTATTTATGTTGTTGAAAACAGGGGGGGGTGTGCAGCTCATTGCTAGATCAATGAAAGATAATATCGATGTGGCGGATATATTAACACATTTTGGAGGAGGAGGTCATGAACGTGCAGCCGCGTGTTTGATCCGTGATATGTCAATTGACGAGGTTCATGAAGAATTAATTCAATTATTGTGGTCAAGGATAAAGCCCTCGGTGACAGTTTCAGAACTAATGTCTGTAAGTCCTCAATTATTATTGCCTGACACAACCGTTGAGTCCGCATCAGAAAGCATGCGTCGTTATGGATATGAAGGTTACCCGGTTGTAGAAGACGGAAACGTAATCGGGCTGTTAACACGGAGGGCAGTTGACCGTGCCCTTGCTCATAAGTTAAATTTGCCAGCTGAAAAATTGATGGAAGCGGGTAATTTCACAGTGAATCCAGACGATTCGATTGAGTACTTACAAAATTTAATGACCGAATCTGGTTGGGGACAAATCCCTGTCGTTGATCCAGAAACGGATGAAATCATTGGTATTGTCACCAGGACAGACTTGCTGAAAACATTAACAAAAAAAACCAGCCATACAGGTCACAAAAATTTATCTTCCCTTCTAGAATCCTCATTACCAGCGGAGTGTTTAGAATTATTAAAAATAATTGCGAATGAAGCTTTCGAGCAGCGCACGCCGCTCTATATTGTGGGTGGATTTGTTCGAGATTTATTAATGTCTCGTCACAGTCTTGATTTTGATTTGGTCGTTGAAGGTGATGCGATCAAACTCGCAAAAGGGCTGGCAGAAAAATTTGGAGGGAGGGTTACAAGTCATGGACGTTTTGGCACTGCAAAATGGCTTCTTAAGGATCAAAATTCAGATCGTAATGTCCGGTTTTTTGAAGTAATTTGTAAAGAATTAGGACTTCGATTTATTGATTTTGTAAGCGCCCGAAAAGAATTTTATACTTATCCAACAGCATTACCTACAGTTGAAAGAGGAAGCATAAAACTTGATTTGCATCGACGAGACTTTACAATAAATACTTTAGCGCTTCGATTAGATGGCCTTCATTTTGGTGAACTGCATGATTATTGGGGGGGATATAAAGACCTCCAGGATGGCTTAGTTAGAGTTTTACATTCCCTATCATTTGTTGACGATCCTACCAGGATATTAAGAGCTGTTCGATTTGAACAGAGGTTTAATTTCAAGATTGAAGATCGTACACTTGAACTACTACGAGAAGCCACTGCACTATTGGAACGTCTGTCAGGTGATCGGATAAGGCATGAACTTGACAGTATATTCATTGAATCGAATTCCTTTAAAATAATGATGAGGTTGGAGGGGTTAAATCTTTTAGGAGCTGTAGAATCATCTTTGATATGTGATGAGTGGTTCTTAAAAAGGTTGCGTTTTTTAAGTTCTCACCAGCCTGAAGAGTTTTGGGGACTGGATAAACAGGATAACGGCATCGAAATTCAAAAAGATTTATCCTATACAGTGTGGATGATCCGTCTAATGCGTGAAGAAATTACTGGTGTAATGAGCCGGCTGCGCATACCTTCGTATTTGGAAAATGTCATACTCGAGGCAAACCATCTATGGAGAAATCAATCAAAATTTATAAATGCTTCACCAAGCATTATCTTCGAACATCTTTCAGATGTGCCAGCCATTGCTGTATATGGATTCTTTCTATCATTAAACAATGAAAAAATTCGAGAAGCAGTCAGGAATTATGCAGTGAACTGGCAATATATCACTCTCTCGACAGATGGAAATGATCTAAAGGAACTGGGTATCCGTCCTGGTCCTATCTACCGCAAGATATTGAAGCGGATGAAAGCAGGCAAGTTGGATGGAAAATTCGAAAATGAGGAGGAAGAAAAGGAATACCTGGAGAAAGTACTGGATACTATCGAGGATGAAAAATGATGTTGAGATGCAGAATAACATCCTAGCGAATGAGTAAAAATAATTCAAAACCTGATCATTATCTCGGCATTTAAAGTAAAATGTATGCGGATTTTAAAATTCGACAAGTAAACAGATGTGATTTGCCAGATTTAGAATGGGATGGCGAATATATTTTTTATCGCAGATTGTACAAAGAAATTTTTGTCAATGCGTGTAATGGCAAAGCGATCCTGTGGGTAGTTGATCTAAATGGAACAGGTCTGATCGGTCAGCTGTTTGTACAACTTCAAAGCCCTAGATTGGATTTAGCTGATGGCAGCCAAAGGGCATATTTTTATGCATTTCGAATAAAGGAACCGTTCCGTGGTTACGGAATCGGTTCACGATTAATTGAAACCGCAGAAGACGATCTTTTAGATCGTAATTTTGAGATAATCACGCTTAATGTGAGTAAAGAAAATCCAGCCGCGTTAAGGTTTTACAAAAACCACGGCTATAAAGTGATTGCACATGAACCAGGGCGTTGGTTTTTCTTTGATCATTTAGGGAAACGCAGGGAAGTCAATGACCCCTCTTGGAGATTGGAAAAGAATATTAAAATGTTAACATTTAGTTAGATTGATCCTTAGGATTGCGAAAAACCTTGCAATGGAATCTGTTCCGTGTTAAAATTTTTCTGTTACTACCGTTATTTTTATTGATATTGGCATCGATGAAAAGTGGGCAGCCCCCACTTTTCTTTATATATTCAGATATTTAGTAGCTCCACGTGGAGAAAAGAAGTGTATGAAAAACGAATTTGAACTTGCATTCAATGAAGTATTAGAAGAAAAACAACTTTCCCAGGAAGTTGTTTTAGAGGCTTTAAAAGCAGCCATGGTCTCAGCCTATCGTCGATCGAAAAATGCTTCTAATGCACAGTTGATTGAAGCGGAAGTTGATTCTGAGACTGGTCAAGTTTCAATTTATGCTGAAAAGGAAGTGGTCGAAGAGGTAGAGGATTCGCGCACTGAAGTCTCGTTTGAAGAAGCCCGTCAAGTTGATCCAGAAGCTGAAATCGGCGGTATGGTTATCGTAGAATCAACCCCGAAGAACTTTGGTCGAGTCGCCGCTCAAACCGCTCGTCAGGTGATCCAACAGCGCATTCGAGAAGCAGAACGAGAATCCCAGTTTGATTATTACAGCAAACAGATTGGCGAGATTGTAAGCGGAGTCGTTCAGGCTATAAACGTTCAAGGTGTTTCAGTCGGCATGGAAATGAAAGCGGAAGGGATCATGCCGAGAAACCAGCAGATTCCACGTGAACGATTTCGGGTACACGATCGCATCCGAGCTTTGCTGCTGGAAGTTAAATCAACGCCACGCGGCCCCCAGATTATTCTTTCTCGGGCACATCGCAATTTTCTACGCCGTTTATTGGAAAATGAGGTGCCGGAGATCTATCACGGATTAGTAGAAATTCGGTCGATTTCACGCGAGCCAGGTCATCGTTCGAAAGTCGCTGTTTCTGCTCTCCAGGCTGGTGTTGACCCGGTGGGAGCTTGTGTAGGTATACGAGGTGTAAGGATCCAAGCGATCGTCCGAGAATTAAACGATGAGAAAATTGATGTAATTGAGTGGAATCCGGATCCGACAATATATCTTGCGAAAGCTTTAAGCCCTGCCAGGGTTGCAGGGGTTTATCTTAACCAATTGGATAAAGAAGCAAAAACTGCTACAGTAGTAGTTCCAGAAGATCAACTAAGTTTGGCAATTGGCCGAGATGGGCAAAACGCGCGGTTGGCGGCGAAATTAACCTCTTGGCGGATTGATATTAAAAGTTTGCCTGAGGCTGCAACAGATGCATTATACAAGCTTCAGAACGACCCCGAATATGCACATATCGCAGAAGAAGAGCAGGAAATATGTCCTCAAGTAGAAATGATTCTGGCAAAAAAAGCCGAAGGGCGTCCTGTTACTCCGGAAGAATATCAAGTAATTACAAAGTTTGTTGAGCGGGTGGAAAGAGGAATTTTACAGAAATTCCAGGCAGAGAAAGAAGCGGAGGAAGAAAAGATTCAAGCGGTTCGCGCCACATTACCTCCGCAAGCATTTGATATTCCATTAGAGAAGTTTGAAATTGCGGATAGGGTTTATGCGGTAATTAGTGAAGGCGGGTTTCGTACAGTAGGCGATTTAATGCTGCAAATGGAAATTGATTCGGATAAAATTTTAGCGCTACACGGCATGGGTCCGAAGGGGATGAATGTGCTGCAAGAAGCGTTAGATAACCTGACTTACCCAGAAGAAATAAAGGAGGAAATTGAGGAAGAAGCAGCCGTCGAGGAAACTGAAGAAGTCGTTTCATCTGAATTGATGTCTGAAGCAACAGAGGAGGGAGTATTACCTGTTGAACATGAGCAGGTGGAAGAAACTCCAGCGGAGGTTGAAGGAGAGCTTGTAGAGGGTGCTGTTGAAAAAATTTCTGGATTAGAAATCGGGGAAGATGAAATTGAAGAAAGTGTAGAAAGTGAAATAGAAGCTGGGGGAGAGGAATTTCCAGAAATCGGTGAGGATGTGAGTTCGTTAGAGGAATTATTTACATTGCGTCCAGATATTCTTGAATATCGAGAGGAAGATAGTGAATTTGAAGATTTGGATGCTGATAGGAAGAAGAAAAAAGAGAAGAAAAAGAAGTTCATAGAAATTGAGTATGATCCTGATGCAGATGCGACCATTGTAAAAAGAAAGCGGAAACGAGGCGAAGAAGATTGGGAAGAACAGTGGTAAAAGTTATTGAATAAATGAGCCAGCCGGTGTCGAAGACGAAACGAAAGAAACAATTGCCCCAGCGGACATGCATCGGATGCAGAGAAGTATTGCCTAAGCGGTTATTGATCAGGATAGTACGCACGCCAGATGGTATTGATATCGATCCTACTGGAAAAATTGCAGGGCGAGGAGCATATTTACATAACAAGCATTCATGCTGGGTACAGGGATTAAAGGGTTCTATAGCGCATGCACTAAGAACCGATTTATCCGATCAAGATAGAACAAAGTTGGTTGAATATAAAGATACTTTACCAATGGATGACCGATAGGTTTTTTTATAATTTGAAAGTTTTAGGCGTAAGGAATTTGAGCACACATGGAGATAAGATTGCTGTTCTCCAAGGAAAAAATTGAAAATCGGGTAGAAGTAAATGCGTTCTGAATAATCAATGGGCGATGGAAAACATGCTTAATTAATTATGCATTGTTGAAATCTTTTTTACATGAATCGCTCATTGGAATACGATTCTACATAGTTAACCAAGAGGTGGTTTATGAGCGATAATGTAAAAGTTACCAAAACAATCGAACTCCCTTCGACAATAACAGTTAGAGAACTGGCACAGGCCATTGATTCCAGTCCTATCGAAGTCATCAAGAATTTGATGGCTAATGGAGTAATGGCGAATATTAACCAGCAGATCGACTTCGACACGGCTGCTATTGTGGCATCCGAGATGGGTTATGATGTCAAGCTCGAATCGATCGAAGAGTTGGATGAAGAAGATGCTGGAGAAATCCCACTATGGCGGCGGATTATAGCTGATGAAAATCCAGAAGATTTGGAGATTCGACCACCAGTTGTGACAATTTTAGGACATGTTGATCATGGGAAAACAACGCTTCTGGATGCGATTCGTGATACAGATGTAGCCGGTGGAGAAGCGGGAGGGATAACTCAACATATTGCTGCATACCAGGTTGCCCATGATGGGCGAACAATAACATTCCTTGATACTCCAGGGCATGCCTCATTTACTTCGATGAGAGCTCGCGGCGCGCAAGGGGCGGATATTGTCGTTCTGGTTGTGGCGGCGGATGATGGGGTTATGCCGCAAACACGAGAGGCAGCCGCACACGCAAAAGCGGCAAATGTCCCAATTGTGGTTGCATTAAATAAGATTGATAAACCAAATGCTGACAGCGATCGAACGAAGCAGCAGCTCGCAGAGATTGGTCTTATTCCTGATGAATGGGATGGCGATACAATCATCGTGCCGATTTCGGCTAAGATGCAGCAAGGCTTAGAAGATTTGCTCGAAGCAATTTTATTAGTTGCAGATAATATTGATATAAGGGCAAATCCGGAAGGTCATGTGATTGGAACTGTTATCGAAGCTGAACGAGATAAAGCCAAGGGAGTGCTTTCAACCTTGCTAGTTCAGAACGGTAACTTGGAAGTTGGAGAAATCCTTGTTGTTGGAAGCACTTACGGACGATTACGAGCAATGTTCGACCATCGCGGAAATAAGATTCAATCTGCTGGTCCTTCAACACCAATCTCGGCGATGGGGATTAATGATGTACCGAAAGCTGGGGATTTATTCCAAGTTGTAAGTACCGACCGAGAAGCGCGCGATATAGCCCGCAAACGCTTAGAAGCGAAAAAAGTGAGTAAGGCTAAACCACAGAATGCCGTTACATTAGAACAACTGTTCGACCAATTTCAAGCAGGAGAGTTACAGGAACTACGGTTGATTGTTAAAGCTGATGTTCAGGGATCGCTTGAACCTATTATCACTTCACTAAATGATTTGAGCGAAGGTGAATTAAAGGTCAAAATCCTTCATACTGAAACTGGGAATATAGGCAGAAATGATGTAATGTTGGCGGCAGCATCTAAAGCAATCGTAATTGGATTCAATGTTGAAGCAAATTCGGCTGCTCTCCGCTTAGCGGATGATGAAGGTGTTTCGATTAGGCTTTATGATATTATTTATCGCTTGACGGAAGATATAGAAAAAGCCTTAAAAGGTTTGCTTGAGCCGGAAATTGTGGAAAATGTAATCGGCCATGCAGAAGTAAGGGAAGTATTTAGAATTTCTAAGGTGGGTAAAATCGCTGGCTGCCATGTCTTGGATGGTGAGATCAAACGAAATGCAAGAATGCGCGTTATTAGGCAGAAAAATGAAATATTTCAAGGAGAGGTGAAATCTTTAAAGCATCATCAAGATGATGTTCGAGAGGTGAGAACAGGGTTTGAATGCGGGGTAGCGCTAAAAGACTTTGAAGATTACGCAGAGGGGGATATTCTCGAGAGCTTCGAATTGAAAGAAGTAGCAGTGGTTTAGTTCGAACCCAATTATGTAAGGAGTATGCAGTGGTTACCTCGACAAGAGCGGAGCGCATAGCTGAACGCATACAGGAAGAATTATCAGAAATTCTAATTTTTCAAATTGCGGATCCTCGATTGAAGGGAGTCTCAATTACTGATGTAAATGTGGATAGAGAGTTAGCTTTTTCGGACATTTATTTCTCCGCATTGGACGGTTCAGAGCGAGCAAAAGAAATCTTAGATGGGTTTAATCACGCCAGAGGTTATTTGAGATCAGAACTGGCTTCTCGGATTACACTGCGTACATTCCCTAAATTACGATTTCATTGGGATCCAACATTCGAGCGTGCAGAAAGGATTGATCAACTTCTTGCCTCTTTAAGTGAGACGGAAAAAACGAAAAACGAAAACCAGATCAATCAGCGCTCGAATCTAAAAGAGGATTCCAAGCCTTTTGGAGATAAAGTTGAATAATGTTTTGGATGATTCTTTAGCTCGTTCAATAAATAATCAATTTGAACAGGCTGCTAACATTTTAATTGTTACTCATATTCGTCCTGATGGTGATGCGATTGGGTCACTCTTGGGATTAGGATTATCGTTAAAGGCACAAAAAATGAATGTCCAGATGGTATCTCATGACGGTGTCCCTGTGAATTTGGGGTATCTCATGGGTACTGATCAAGTTCGGAAAAAACCTGATGGCGGATACGATTTCGTAGTGATATTAGACTGTTCAGACTTGGAAAGAACGGGGGGTATTTGGAATGGTCACGGGAAACCTGATATTAATATTGATCACCACCCGACGAATACCAATTTTGCTAAAATTAATCTGGTAGATTCAAAAGCAGTAGCAACTTCAGAGATATTATTTAACCTGATATCCTATGCCGGATTACCGATAACTGGTGCGGTTGCTACTGCATTACTAACTGGAATTGTGACGGATTCTTTGGGTTTTCGTACATCCAATATGACCTCACAGGTTTTACGAATTTCAGCAGAATTAATGGATAGAGGGGGAAACCTACCGGAGCTTTATCGTAAATCAATGGTAAATCGGTCTTTCGAAGCGACCAAATTTTGGGGGATTGGATTAAACAATCTTGAGAAAAAGGATCGTTTGGTTTGGACTACACTTACAATTTCTGATCGAAAAGAGGTAAATTATCCAGGTAGAGATGATGCAGACTTAATCAATGTACTATCGTCGATTGATGGAGCGGATATCGCGGTGATTTTTGTTGAACAACCGAATGATAAAGTAAAAGTGAGTTGGCGAGCCCAACCTGGATTCGATGTGTCAAGAATCGCAGCACAACTTGGCGGTGGAGGTCATGCCCCGGCATCTGGCGCAGAAATTTATGGGAATATTGATGAGGTTAAAGGTAAAGTGCTTCAGCTTACCAGTGATTTGTTAGGTTTTTCTAGCAATTAAAAATAAACTTGATTATTTGAAATTGTGATCTTAAATTAATCTAATACGGTAAAAATTAGTTATAATTATTAATAGCAAGAAAATTGATACGGGGAGATAAGTATGGATAACAATAATAACGATCCGCAGAAATTAAAAAATACAGTTTCAGGTGTCCTGGTTGTTGATAAGCCTATAGGTATGACTTCGCATGATGTGGTCCAGACCATCCGCAGGGGAACAGGAATCAGACGCGCTGGGCACACAGGTACATTGGATCCTCGGGCTTCGGGAGTATTGGTAATTTTAATTGGTCCAGCTGTTCGTTTGAGTGAATTTGTATCAGCCTCAGACAAACGATATCAGGCGACTATCAGAATTGGGAGCACCACAGACACATACGATGCGGAAGGTCGTATTACCAGTGAAAATCAATTTGATGATATCACTGAAGAGCAGTTCGATACAATGCTGCAACAATACGTAGGTGAAATCAAGCAGGTTCCCCCGCCTTATTCAGCGGTTAAGGTTAAGGGCCGCAAGGCTTACGAATTGGCGCGTAAAGGCGAAGAAGTTGAGTTGGAGCCGAGGACAATTAATGTGTACAGCCTTGAGGTTTTAGAATGGGACCTGCCTGAAGCAGTCATTGATGTCTATTGTTCCTCTGGGACTTATGTGCGCTCATTGACCAATGACCTGGGAATTTCATTAGGTACAGGAGCTTATTTGGTTGGATTGCGGAGAACAAAAAGCGGGCGATTTACACTAAGAGATGCAGTGCCTTTGCGCCGATTGCAAGAGGCATTTGATGCGGGTGATTGGTACAAATTCTTGATACCAGCCGCTGAGGCTTTATCAGATTGGCCTTTAGTTGAATTGGACGCAGACCAAGTGGAAAAAGTGCGCCATGGACATCGAATTGCAGCTGAAGCAGATCATTCCGGCTGGGCACGCGGTGTAAGCCAGCAGGGTGATCTTGTTGCGTTGATGGAAGTTGATGAAGATCATCGGGAATGGCAGCCTCGAAAAGTCTTTTTCCAGACATAATTGAAACCATTCTCTCCAATTTATACATTGATTAGATCAGGTTAAATTGCCTGGTATTCATCGACGAAAACTTGTATATATTGTTAAAGAAAAAATGCGCTATTACCGGTCATTAAGTCAACTCCACTTGAAGGATACTTGGTTGACCATAGGATCATTTGATGGAGTGCACCTTGGACATCAAGCTTTAGCTCACCACATCATCTCAAAAGCCCATGCATCATCTGTACCATCTGTAGTTCTGACTTTTCATCCCCATCCTGCCTCGGTGCTTCGAAATCGAAGCGGCCAATATTATTTAACCACGCCAGAAGAGCGAGCTAATTTGCTTGGAGACCTGGGTGTTGACTATGTTGTGACCCAAGTCTTTGATAAACATGTTGCTCGAACTCCGGCTTTTGAATTCCTCGAATTTCTATATAAACACCTCCAAATGAAAGGCCTTTGTGTGGGGGAAGATTTTGCATTAGGTCGAGATAGGGAAGGTGATATTCTAGCCTTGAAAGCGTATGGCAGCAATATTGGGTATTCGGTAGATGTTTTACCTCCTGTTAAAATTCCTGAAGGTGTCGTATCCTCGAGCATGGTTAGGATCGCTTTGAGTGAAGGGGATGTTGAATTTGCACAAAGATTGTTAAATCGACCATACGCTATACAGGGGATAGTAATTCCTGGTGATGGTCGCGGCAGAACCTTGGGAATCCCGACTGCTAATCTTGAGATTTGGGAACAAAAGGCTTTGCCTAAAGTGGGGGTTTATTTATGTACTGCTTCCATCGGCGGAAATGTCTTTGGCGCTGTTACCAATATTGGAGTGCGGCCTACTTTCGATAAAGGGTCGTTAGAGACTCGCGTTGAGACTCATTTATTGGATTTCAATGAGGATTTGTACTCCAGGGAATTAAAATTGAATTTCCTTTCCAGGCTGCGTGAAGAAAAAAAATTCCCTAATGCTGAAGCATTGATCAATCAAATAATGATGGACATCGCACGGGGAAAGGAAATTTTAAAATCCAGGTCAGAAGTAATTGTTCAGGTAAAATAACGATGAAGCAATATTTGGATCTTATGCAGCATATCCTTGAGAATGGAGCGGGGAAGAGTGACCGGACTGGGGTAGGTACCAGGTCAGTGTTTGGTTATCAAATGCGTTTCAACCTCCAGGATGGTTTTCCAATAATCACAACCAAGAAATTGCATTTACGGTCAATTATCTACGAACTCATCTGGTTTCTCAGAGGAGACACGAATGTACAATACCTTAAAGAAAATGGAGTTCGAATATGGAATGAATGGGCTGATGAAAATGGGGAACTCGGACCGGTTTATGGAAGCCAATGGCGGTCTTGGAAGACTTCCGATCAGGGGTCCGTTGACCAAATTTCTAACTTGATATACGAGATAAAGCATAATCCACATTCCCGGCGATTGATTGTAAGCGCCTGGAATGTGGCAGATATAGATAAAATGGCTCTTCCACCATGTCACCTGTTGTTTCAGTTCTATGTTGTGAATCAATCACTCTCTTGCCAGCTCTATCAACGTTCGGCAGATATTTTTTTAGGTGTGCCATTTAATATTGCGTCATATGCGCTGCTAACGCACATGATCGCGCAGGTCTGCAACCTGCAACCAGGCGAATTCGTTCACACATTTGGTGATGTCCATCTATATAATAATCATATTGAACAAGCTGAAACCCAGCTAATGCGCCAGCCATTCACATTACCATTTATAAAAATAAACGACCAGGTTTCTTCCATTTTTGATTATCGATACGAAGATTTCGAATTGGTAAATTATCGAGCACATCCACATATCAAGGCAGATGTGGCTGTATAAATACTGTATTATCAGGTAGTTTTATTAAATATTTGTGGTTCGATTTTGTATATGAATATATCGATTATTGCGGCATTGGATCAAGCAGGTGGGATTGGTAAGAATAATAAACTTCCTTGGAAATTGAAGGCTGATCAAAAGCGTTTCAAACGCTTGACAATGGGTCACTATATAATAATGGGTCGTAAGACTTTCGAAGCAATCGGTAAACCGCTGCCCGGACGTAAGAGCATCGTTATTACGAAGAACCAGTCATATTTACCCCAAGGTTGTTTAATTTCCAATAGCATTGAAAACGCGTTGTCAATCGCAAGAGATGATAGCGAGAGTGAAGCATTCATTATTGGTGGAGGAGAAATTTTTTCCCAGACAATAGGATTTGTTGATCGAATGTACCTAACCATTGTACAAACGATAACAGATTGCGATGTTTACTTCCCTGAATACCGCCATGAGGATTGGTTAGAGGAATGGACTGTTTACCATCCGGCAAATGATGATAATGAGTATTCATCAATTTTTAAATCCCTTGTAAAGGTTTCCTGAATTCAGTTTAAAACCTTCCTTGACAAAATTAAGCTTTAACATATAATTCAATCTAATTAAATAAAGCAACACATTGAAGAGGACTAGTAAACGTTGAAACGATGGTCCAGAGAATGGGATACGGTGTGAAACCCATCCAAACGACAACGTTGAATGGACCTTGGAGTGGAAGGGCGAAAGACATATTGGTAGGTCGACAATATGTTTAGTATCCTGAACCGGAGATGCCACCGTTATCTGGGCAAGGAGTATAAGTGATGCAGGAAGAATAAAGTTTTTTCTGATTTACCGTACTCTTATCGAGTGAGGCTGGCCTAAGAATTCCTGTCGCAACACCGACAGGTTTTTTTGTTTAAAAGTCAATCTAACCGGGGTGGTACCGCGGACCAAAAGCGTTCGTCCCCAATGGGATGGACGCTGTTTTGTTAATTACAGGAGGCTGTATGGACTATTACAAATATTAAAAAAAGCATATAGATTATTGAACATTTGGGCTTTACGATAAAAAAATAAACGGAGGATACGATGACAGACCAAACAAAATTTTTCCTGAACGAATCAGATATGCCTACGAATTGGTACAATATCAATGCGGATATGCCCGTTGCGCCTGCACCGGTATTAAACCCTCAAACACTGGAACCTGTTACTCCTGAGTTTCTCAATGTTCTTTTTCCAATGGAACTTATTATGCAGGAAGTTAGCACGGACAGGTATATCCAGATACCGGAAGAAGTTCGCGATATCTATAAGTTGTGGCGGCCGACTCCTCTCATTCGTGCTGTACGGTTAGAAAAGGCGCTGGGAACTCCCGCCCATATCTATTTCAAAAATGAGGGAGTTTCACCACCTGGAAGTCATAAGCCAAACACAGCAGTTCCGCAAGCTTATTACAATAAAATTGAAGGCACCCAATCAATGACCACCGAGACTGGTGCAGGTCAATGGGGGTCTGCTTTGTCTATGGCATGTAATTTCTTCGATGTGGATCTGGAAGTTTACATGGTCAAGGTTTCATACAATCAAAAGCCGTATCGAAGGATAATGATGGAAAGTTTCGGCGCACAGGTGTTTGCCAGCCCCACCGATCGGACACGATTTGGGCAAAGCGTACTGGAACAGGATCCTAATAATCCGGGATCATTGGGCATGGCAATTTCTGAGGCTGTGGAAGTGGCTGCCACTTCAGAGGGTAAAAAGAAATACAGCCTTGGATCGGTATTAAATCACGTCCTCACACACCAATCCATTATTGGGGAAGAAGCATTGATACAGATGGATATGGCCGGAGAATACCCGGATATAGTAATTGGTTGCGTGGGTGGCGGTTCAAATTTTGCTGGGATGGCTTATCCTTTTCTGCGCCAGAATTTACTTGAAAAGCAAAATACGAGACTTTTGGCCGTGGAACCAACAGCAACTCCTACATTGACCAAAGGTGTATATACATTTGATTATGGAGATACTGCGAAAATGGCACCCATTGTCAAAATGTATACCTTGGGCCACGCCTTCATACCCCCGCCAATCCATGCTGGAGGATTGAGATATCATGGAATGGCTCCCAGTTTATGCGCCCTCTATAAGGCCGGGTATATCGATGCAGTTGCTGTGCCGCAGCTGCCCACATTCGAAGCAGCATTAACCTTTACACGCTGTGAAGGGATGATCCCTGCTCCTGAAACAGCCCATGCTATTCGAGCTGTGATAGACGAAGCATTGGATGCTAAAGAAAAAGGTGAAGAGAGAGTGATTCTATTTAATTTCTCAGGACACGGAAACTTTGATATGTCAGCATATGAGGCATATTTAAATGATGAGTTGGTGAATTATGAGTATCCAGCGGAGGCTGTCGAGGAAGCAATGAAGGATCTCCCACAAGTTCCAGTTTGATAGAAAATCTGATGGATGGAATTTATACTGATGTCTTGATATGCGTTGAAAGCTAAAATAATATCAATTATCAGATCCAAAAATAAGAATTCTTCTCCTTTGTTAAACCTGCCATACATTTTCATGTAAAATGTATGGCAGGTTGTATTTTTGAAATTCCAATAAGGAGGTTTGATGAGGATACCTTCCAGGTATACAGTAGTAGGAGCAGGCCACGGCGGTAGAGCGATGGCTGCCCATTTGGCTTTAATGGGGGTCGATGTAACTCATTTCAACCGTACCCCTGATAATATCGCGGGCATACGAGCGCGTGGCGGAATTGATCTCGAAAGCTTTGATGGAGGTCCACACGGTTTTGGAAAATTTCAAAGCGTCTCATCAGATTTTGAAGAAGCGATCAGCGATGCAGAAGTGATCATGGTTGTGGTCCCTTCTTCTGCACATGCTGATATAGCCAGGTCAATTGCGCCTTACATTAAAGATGGCCAGATCATCATTTTACACCCGGGACGCACATGCGGAGCAATAGAATTTCATAAAACATTAAAAGCTTCAGGAACCGATGCGGATTTTACTGTTGCCGAGGCGGAAACATTTATTTATGCCAGCCGGTCTGTTGGTCCAGCGCAGGCTAAAATTTTTCGTATAAAAGAAGCGGTACCACTGGCAGCGTTACCTGCTACCCGTACGGAGAATGTGCTTGAAGCGATAAATCCGATTTACCCGCAGTTTATCCATGGCGTTAATGTGTTGAACACAGGTTTAAATAATATGGGTGCAATATTCCACCCAGCTTTAACCCTTCTGAATGCAGCCAGAATAGAGTCAACCCATGGCGATTTTCAGTTTTATATAGATGGGGCTACTCCATCCGTTGCCAGAGTACTGGAAGTGCTTGACAGAGAACGTGTTACCGTTGCATCTTCATTGGGTATTCGGGCACGAACCGCGAGAGAGTGGCTGAAACTGGCATACAATACTGTTGGAGACGATTTGTATGAGGCAATTCATAACCAACCCGGATATATTGGTATCATGGCGCCCAGGTCATTGAACCACCGCTACATTTTTGAGGATGTCCCGATGAGCCTCGTACCGATAGCCTCTCTTGCACAAAGGTATGGTGTTTCAGTAAGAGGTATTGACAGCATTATCCGTTTGGCTTGCATTATCCATCGAACGGATTATTGGAGACGGGGCAGAACTTTGGATAAACTGGGAATAGAAAATCTGAGTGTTACAGAATTGACCAGATTTGTAAATAAGGGGAGAAGTAAGTAAAAGGATAATCATTATACTCCGAGTTCGGACCGTAGTCGTAAATAGTGGATTATCTGTTCCCGAGTTAAGGTTCCAAGCAATATGCCGTCTTGAACGACAGGTATCTGGGCAATTTTTTCCGAATCCATAATCTGTAAAGCTTCAAGTAAGTCTGTATCTGGTTCAATATGAATTAGCCGCTCGAATGGAATCATTACCTGTTCGGCCGTAGTAAACCGCCATTTAGTTCGGGGTAGTTTGGTAATATCCCGCAGTGTGATTATCCCATTCAACTTTCCCTGGTCGCAAATAAAGAAACAGCGCTGTCCTCCCTGCAATATATTGTTCTCTACGATCTGATTTATGGAAACTAATCTTGGCACTTCACTGCATTCACGTGACATTACTTGAGAGACTTTTATTCCTGTAATAGTCTGCCGCATATTCATTTGTGAATATGCGGAGGCTGCGGCGTTTAGTAAAAACCATCCAATAAAAATCATCCAGAGACCGTTCATTAAATCACCCTGGAATATTACAAAGACACCATAGCCAATGAATCCAAATGCTATGAGCTGTCCTGTGAATGAAGCGATCTGAGTAGCGCGTTTGAAATTATTTGTGTACCTCCAGACAATCGCTCTCAAAACGCGCCCGCCATCCAAGGGGAAACCAGGTATCATGTTAAAGATGGCAAGAATCAGGTTGATTCGCATCAGGTACACACTTGGAGCAGCCAGTAATGGAAGCCTTTGAGTAATTATCCAAATACCGCCAAAAAACGCAGCAAGGGCAATGCTCACTGCCGGCCCTGCGATAGCGATTCGTAACTCTTCACCCGCTGAACGAGGTTCGTGACCGATTTGGGCAACTCCGCCAAATATAAATAATGTAATCCCTCGAACTGGGATATTATTTCGAATTGCTACTATTGAATGACCTAATTCATGCGCCAGTACAGAAACAAAGAAAAATACACTGGTAACTACAGCTAGGATGATGTTGTTTACCACGGGAAGTTGAGGGAATTCCCTGGGGAAGTATCCGATTGCTAGTGACCAGACTAGAAACAGAAAAAATATAAACCAACTGGTGTGTAAACCAATTGGTATTCCCAAGATTTTTCCCAATCTTATGCTTGCGTTCAGGTACCACTCCGAAATGATGTATTGAAGGAAGATTCTTGTGTGTGAAAATTGAGGTACTTCATAAAAATTAAAGGGCGGGTTACATGCTGGCTATGCCTAAGCTGAAGGTAAATTACCATATAAATACCAATATGGGTCAGCTAGAAATCCTGGTATTAAATAATTTTCCCAAATGAAGTGACCGGGAACAAAGGTGGTTTGTAAAAATGAATCTAAATTTTTAAGAAGTTCAAAACCAGCAGAAGGGATTGATTTGGTCTCGTGACTGAGCAGTTCCAATTGGACACGCCGGCTTACTTCATATGCATACCGGTCGTATTGGGAATCGGGATCCACTCGGTATTCCTCGATGTAGTTGCGCCAAAGCGTTAACCTGACTTGAAATTCTCTGGCTGCTTTTTCCCCCCAATTTACTGTCCATTTTGTGCGTACCTGATTAATATCAGTATCAAGTTGTTCAAATTTGTTATTATCCTGTTGTGAATTAAGCATTGTCCTTGCTCTTATCCGAGCAAGTAATAACCCGCCTAAAGTTAATTTTGGGTAAGGAGGCGTACCTGCAGGCTCTCGCACACCAATCGGCCAAAATAAAACCTCGGATAATAAATAATCCTCAAGCTGATTGACAGCTGCTTGTAAGTATTTCAAATCATATTCAGCGGATTGCATAAGATTTTCTCGAGAAGATTTTGAGGATTTTAAGTTTAGAGATTCATTCGTTAGAACAATAATCGTAATGGGTTCTCAATATGAACAGCAAGCGCTTGCAGGAATTGAGCGGCTTCAGCACCATCACTTACGCGATGGTCAACGGATAAAGTGGCTTTCATTCGCAGTCCTGTTTTTATTTCGCCATCTTCAATAACCGGAACTTCCTTTGCAGAACCGACTGCAAAGATGGCAGCTTCAGGCGGGTTGATAATCGCGATGAAATGATCTACATCAAACATCCCCATATTGCTGACGGTAAACGTGGAACCTTCAATATCATCCGGTCTAACTCTTCCTTGCCGTGCTCGTTTGACCATATTGCGTGTTTCCTGTGCAATTTGATAGATGGGTTTAATATCAGCATTGTGACAAACAATAGTAAGAAGACCTCCTTCAACGGCAACGGCAACCCCAATATTAACATGACCATGCTGGATAACCTGATCCCCATCCAATGAAGCGTTCAGATTTGGAAATTGGAGTAGAGTTAGTGCGGCTGCTTTGACGATGAAATCGTTAATCGAAATTTTTTCTTCTTTTGGAAGTAGGTTATTATATTGTTTCCTCAGGTCGACCAGCGCTTCAACTTTATATTCATGGGTCACATAAAAATGGGGGGCTTGTTGTTTTGCTTCCGTCATGCGTTTACCAATTGCTGCTCTAAGACGGTTCAGGGGAATTGTCTGTGAAGGTTTCGGTTCTACAGAATCAACAGGCGTGATCGATAAGGGGGGTAATTCGACTGCTTCATCAACTGGCGCTTTCGGCTCTAGTTTAGCTTTTTCAGCAGGGGCTGATATATAAGTTTCGATATCTCTCTTGGTAATCCGGCTGTTGGGCCCAGATCCCTTAACAGCCTTTAAATCAATCCCCATTTCTTGCGCAATTCGCCTTGCGAGAGGAGAGGCTTTAACGCCTCCTGGCAGATGTTTATCCTGTTCGATATCAACAAAACTCTCTTTATCTTCAACTTTTAGGCTTTTGGTTTCCGTTTCGACTTCCACTGGAGTTGATGTTTCAGCTTTAATGACTGCGCGGTCTAGTAAGTCATTTACATCGACTTCTTCATCTGGTTCTGCGATTACAGCAATAGGTGTGTTTATGGGGACAATTTCTCCAACAGGAATTAAATGTTGGAACATTATCCCTTCATGGTGAGATTCGACTTCAACTGTAGCCTTATCCGTTTCGATCTCGGCTAAAATCGCACCTTTGGAGACACTTTCACCTTCGAGAATAACCCAACGTACCAGTGTGCCTTCAGCCATGTCAAATCCCAATTTTGGCATATTGATTATTTCTGCCATTACATGACCTCCTTGACTGCATTGATAACATCCTCCACTTGAGGAAGAGCAAGTTGTTCGAGCGTTTGATTGTATGGTAAGGGAACTTCTTTCTGGGCAACACGGATGATCGGCGCGTCAACGTAATCGAAGGCTTGTTCATAAATCCGTGAAACGACCTCAGATCCTACACCATACGAGCGCCATCCTTCTTCCACCACAACTGCACGGTTGGTCTTCATAAAGGATTCGATCACAGGCTCCATATCGAGTGGGCGCAGAGAACGCAGGTCGATGATTTCTACTTGAATTCCTTCCTGTGCGAGCCGGTCAGCTGCTTTGGATGAAATTTCGAGCATTTTGCTGTAAGTCACAATTGTGACATCAGTTCCCGGGCGATGAATTTTTGATGTACCTAAGGGAACCAGAACTTCATCTTCAGGCACTTCACTTCGGACCTGGTAAAGTGTGGCGTGTTCGATAAATAATACTGGGTCATCGGAACGTATGGCAGTTTTCAACATACCTTTGGCATCCGCTGGCGTACCAGGCGCGACGACTTTTAATCCTGGGAAATGAGCGAAGATTGCATCCGGGGTTTGGGAGTGGGTTGCCCCTAATTGTCTCCCACCACCACCGACAGTGCGAATAACCAAGGGTATGGTAAATTGACCGCCGAACATGTACCTCAATTTTGCAGCTTCGTTAACGATGTGCTCCATTGCAGAAAATGCAAAATTAATCGTCATGAGTTCAGCAACTGGTCGTAACCCTGTAAGCGCTGCGCCGATAGCCGAACCGATGATGGCCGCTTCGGCGATTGGTGTATCTTTGACTCGTTTTGGTCCAAAATGGTCGTAGAATCCTTTTGTGACAGCGTATGTTCCGCCCCACACACCGACTTCTTGACCCATAATAAAAACATTAGGATCTTTTTCCATCTCTTCCCAAAGCGCTTGAGAGATGGCTTCACGCATTGTAATTTTTGACATTGAATATTTCCTAAAAGAACCTGCTTATCTTATTGGTAAAAATAAAAACCCTAGGTACGATAAAGACCGAGAAACACGAGAAAGAGAAAGAATGGGAGATTAATCACTGTATTCTCCAACGTAAACATCTTTGAATAGTTCGGTTAGTTCTGGATCTGGACTGCTTTCAGCAAATTGCACAGCAGCCTGAACTTCCTCCTTCACACGATTATCGATTTCATCCAATTCGTCCTGGCTTGCGATTTTATCTGCCAGGATCGACTTTTGTAAAATGCCGATCGGGTCATTTTCCTGCCATTTTTCTATTTCATCGGATTGCCGATACCGCTCTGGGTCACCCATTGAATGGCCTCGATAACGGTAAGTGATTACTTCCAGGAAATAAGGGCCATCTCCGCCGCGAATTTTTTCCAAAACTTTTAAAGCGGAGGCACGCACAGTCAATACATCCATTCCGTCCACCCGGTCATTGGGTATACCATACCCCTCTGCTTTTTGCCGAATTTCAGAGACTGCCGATGCGCGTTCTACTGAGGTTCCCATTCCGTACTGGTTGTTCTCACAGACCCAGAGCACAGGTAAATTCCACACTTTTGATAGATTCAGGGCTTCATGGAAGTAGCCGATATTTGTGGCGCCGTCTCCAAACATACATATGGTGGCTCCATCGGTTTCTTGGTATTGGTCACCGAGCGCCAAACCGGCAGCAATTGGTAAATGTGCGCCTACGATGGCATGTCCACCCCAAAAATTTTTTTCGACATCCGCCATATGCATTGAACCGCCTTTTCCTTTAGAAGTCCCGGTTGACTTTCCAAGTAATTCTGCTAGAACTTCATCAGCAGAAATACCGCAGTTGATAGCAACACCGTGATCGCGATAAGCTGTGATCACCCGGTCTTCTGGTTTGCGAACCGAGATAATCCCGGTGCTCACTGCTTCTTGACCAATATAAAGATGCAGGAAGCCTCCAATCTTGCCTTGCTGGTAGAGTTGGGCTGCGCGTTCTTCTACAATGCGGATTAACACCATCTGATAATATAAATCCAGGTACTCTTGTTTATCCATATTTTATAACCTCCCTGATAGGGAATACACAAAATAACACCGGGTTTATCCCGGCGTTATTTTTTTCGAGTGATTAGAAGAAATGATTGAAAATTATACCAGAAAGCGTTTTGCAAAAATTAAATATGCAAAGATTTTTCTTTGTATTTTTACTGAGAATTCATCTGGTCAAGGCATTAAAACAGCGTGTATACTTGTAGGAAAATACCACTTTAGGCACAGCGGGATTACGGATCAAAAGATCAATTCTTTTCGTGGATACAGTTGAATCGAGCGGTCCTTTATATGAGTATCATCAATTTGGATAGTGAGAATAATTGGTTGAACATATAGAATAGGAGAGCTATGGATATCACAATACTCACTCGTTTCCTGAACGGCTTTCTGATGATTCTTATTCCCATTGGACTGGGAATTTTTTTATCACGACGTTTCAAATCAGGTTGGCGGTTGTGGTGGATTGGTGCTGCAGCGTTCGTACTTTCACAAATTGGACACATCCCATTCAACTATGTGCTCGATCAATTATTTCAACGCGGTGTGTTATCCTCTCCTCCTGAAACTTGGACGTCATTATTTAATGCATTTGTACTAGGTTTGAGCGCCGGGATGTGGGAGGAAATTATCTTGTATGCAGTTTACAGATATTGGGCGAAAGATGCTAGAACCTGGGAACAAGGGGTTTCACTGGGAGCAGGGCGCGGGGGTATTGAATCTATTTTAATCGGATTGTATGTTCTTGTGATCTTTATTCAGATGGTCATGTTCAGGTTTGGTGATATTAAATCACTGATTCCTATAAACCAGATTCCAATATTAGAACAGCAGTTAGCGGTTTATTGGTCCTCCCCATGGTATGACACATTGCTGGGTGTATTGGAACGTTCATTCACAATCGTTTTCCACATATCTGCCGCGCTCCTGGTCATGCAGGTTTTCGTTCGTGGACAAAGCAGATGGTTGTTACTGGCAGTGCTCTGGCATACACTCGTAAATGCAGGCGCAGTATATTTAGCATTGGAAGTTAATCCATATGCTGCAGAAGTGTGGATGGCAGCTGTATGCCTGGTCAGTTTTATGATCATCTATATATTACGCGATTCGAAAGGTAACCAAAATGGGTATCAACCTTCGACCTTAGAAGACGGGAATCATCATGATCTACCAATAAATATAGAAGTGACAGCTGAACATAAAGAAATAGCCTGGTTCAGCAACAATACTCTGATTAAAAATGCTTAAGTTAGAAAAATTAACCAAAAAATTCGATTCTCATTTTGCAGTCGATCAGCTTTCGTTTGAGGTTAAGGAGGGGGAAGTGTTCGGATTTTTAGGTCCGAATGGTGCTGGAAAAACGACGACTGTCCGGATGCTCTCTAGTCTTATTGGACCCACAAGCGGTACTGCGTATGTAAACCATTTTGAGATCCAAAAAGATGATCAGAATATACGACGCTCTGTTGGTATTTTAACTGAGTCACCTGGGTTATATGACAACCTGAGTGCTGAATACAATTTGGATATTTTCGCTAATTTGTATGAAGTTAAAAATCCAAAAGGTCAGGTTGAAAAATACCTGCGTCTGTTGGGATTATGGGAGAGGCGATTCGACCTGTCGGGTACTTTCTCAAAAGGTATGAAGCAGAAACTCGCTATCTCACGTGCGCTTTTGCACGAACCGCAAGTCCTATTTTTAGATGAGCCTACCTCAGGACTGGATCCTAAAAGCGCGAAAACGGTGCGAGATTTTATTAGGGAACTCAGTAAACAAGGACGCACAATTTTTATTTGTACACACAATCTTGATGAAGCAGACCGGCTTTGCGACCGGATCGGAGTGGTTAAAACTCGTTTGCTGGTGATTGACACCCCCAAAAAACTACGACAAAGTTTATTCGGCAGAAAGGTGGTGTTCCATCTAGCAACAATTCAAGACCATGTGCCTGCAAAAATTAGAAAATTAAATTATGTTCAAGGTGTTGAAGTTTTGGATAATAAATTGTTGGTAACTGTGGATGATCCAGAATCTAGAAATCCTGAGATCATACGGGTGCTTATCGAAGAAGGGGGGGATATAAAATTTGTGGGTGAACTGCGTCATTCATTGGAAGATGTTTATCTGAGATTAATGCAGGATGTATAAGCTTCATACAAAGTACATTACAGCAATTTTCACAGATTAAGAAACGTGATGAATAAGATAATTACAATTATCAAAAAAGAATGGAAGGAAATATTTAGAAACAGGATGGTCTTATTTACTACTGCATTTTTGCCATTAATTTTGGTCGCTATACCCCTAGGTATTCTGTTAGCGATGCGTCAAGACACTGCATTGCAGAATTCTGTTGGAAATATTCCTGACCAATATAATATTTTTTGCCCACCTGATATGGGGAGCGGAGAGTGCATGCAGGTATATCTTATCAACCAATTCATGGTCTTGTTTATGATTTTGCCCCTGGCAATCCCTGCAACGATATCAGCATATTCGATTGTAGGAGAAAAGACCACACGTTCCCTGGAACCACTTCTAGCTACCCCGATCACGACCGCCCAGTTGTTAATAGCTAAAGGTTTTGCAGCGGCGATCCCCGCAATAATGGCAACCTTTGCTGCCTTTGGAATTTATGCTCTGGGAGCTTGGATAATTATCGAAAACTATCAAATCTTCCAGGCAATTATGGATGTACGCTGGATTTTGGCTGTGTTGTTGGTAGGACCATTGATGTCAATGTTGGCTGTGAGTTTTAGCATTATTGTTTCCTCGCGAGTTAATGATCCGCGAGTTGCAGAACAGATATCAATGGTTGTGATCGTTCCTGTGATAGCATTGTTTATAGGTCAAATGGCTGGATTGTTTTTTATTAATCGGCAGATTATCTTTGTTGCTGCGATTCTATTGGTGATGGTCGATATTGTAATGGTCTATCTTGCAGTGCATTTGTTCCAAAGGGAAACTATCCTGACACGCTGGAAATGAATAAAATGATTTAGTCGAACAGGAACCGAGGCGTTTCAAATTGTCCGCGATAAATAATGACTTATTGGAGAACTTTCACAGATTACTGTGTACTGTTTAAAGAATATTCGAAGAAAAGATCGTAAAAGGAACTGGATGAATTACAGTATGTCGGTTTGTAAAGTTAAGGTTGCATTGATCTGATGATCTTGTTCAAATGAGATTAAAGATACAGTTTTTACCATTTTTCGCTTTATTTATTTTACTGCTCTCATGTAGAATGGTTGAAAATCCAGATATCCTCAAAACTACTGAGACTATTTTGCCACAGCTTACACAACTCAAACCAATAGAAAATACGCCAGTGGTAACAAAGCAGATCACATCTGAGCCGGCTGAAGTTTCTCTGGTTGATGATACTGAAGCAACAGCCCCGGAACAATTACTCCTAAACAATTTATCGATTTCATATATTAAAGAAGGGGATATTTGGAATTGGACTCAACATTCATCCAACAAAAAATTGACAGACAACGGAATGGTACATCGGATGAGTGTCTCTCCGGATGGACAAATTGCAGCATTTACAAAAAAAATAGATAAATTTCATAGTGAATTATGGGCGATTAATATCGATGGAGGTAACGAACGCAGGCTGATTAGTGTGTCTGATTTTAACCAAATTGGTATTAGCGTGCAGGATTCAAATACCGCCGGTATCAATCCTTATAAATTTGAATGGGTGCCAGGATCGCACACTCTCGCGTTTAATACACAGCAAGTTTTCAAGGGAGCTGGTTTATCATTATTGAATGATTTGAACCTGATCGATGTGGATTCACTTGAAATTAAAACCATTTTGCCGCCAGGTCAGGGAGGAGAGTTTATATTTGCTCCTGATGGAAGCCGAGTGGCGGTTTCTACTCCTACTGATATCAGTGTTGTTCCAGCCGATGGTGGGAGCAGGTTAAATGTACTTACATATGAACAAGTTAATACCTACAGCGAATATCCCTACTATGCAAAACCAGTGTGGTCGCCCGATTCAAGCTTTTTGTTGGCTGCAATTCCACCCGTTGATCCATTAGCCCAGCCAAGAGAATCCACTTCTATCTGGCATATGCCCATAGATGGAAAACAAGCAACTCAGATTGGCGGGGTGTTCGCAGCACCTGTTATTAGTTCAGAAGTTACATTTTCTCCTGATTTGCAGTATTTACTGTTTTTTAGGGAAACTGGTGCCCCTCACGAAAATCTTTCAGAATTGTATATAACAAAATTCGATGGGTCTGAAGAGAGGGCATATATCAAAGCGCCGCTTATTCATTTTTTGGCGTGGAGCCCCGATTCAAACCGTTTTGTGTACAGGCAGGGCGACGCATGGGAAGGAAAACTCGGAGGATTAAACCAACTCCCTATAGTTTTTACAAATAATCCGAACGCGATATTCGATATCGAATGGATCGATGAGAATAATTTCCTGGTATTGAGAGACAAAGCTCAAAATTTTGTGCTCACCTTTGAATCACTATCTGGGGATCAAATTATGATTGACAGCATACCTGTTCCACCCGTAGATTTTGGATTTTCACTTTCAAATTAAATTGCTGCTATTGGGCGGTGTTTATCAGTGATCCACTCGCTCCATGAACCTATATACAAGCGGGCTCCACTTATTCCTATATGTTCCATTGCCAGTATGTGCATGATCGAAGTTACCCCTGAGCCACAATAAAGTATTAAGTTTTTCGCTTGTTTTCCCTTCAATAATTGGGAATATATTCTGCGAAGTTCATCTGCTGGTTTGAAATTGCCATCTGCGGATAATAAATACTCGTAAGGTAAATTGATTGCTCCAGGAATATGACCAGCGATGGGATCGATGGGCTCGTTTATTCCGGCAAATCGTTCTTCAGCGCGTGCATCGATGACTGAATGGAGGGGGCTATTTCTGGCGAAATCCACTTCATTTACACCTGCGATATACTCGGAGTGGGGTTTGGGTACAAATTTTCTTGTAGAAGAAGTCTCAATATTGGATGATATTGGTCTGCCCTCGGATAACCATTTAATCAAACCACCATCGAGAACAGCCGCGTTATCATGACCCAGCCAGCGAAGTATCCACCATAATCGGACAGCTGCAATAGCACCTCCACGTGCATCATAGACGACTACTTGGTTATGCTGGCTTATCCCCATTTTCGAAAGTGTATCTGCTATGGCTTCCACGCTTGGGAGTGGATGACGACCGGTAACGCCAGATATTGCAGGTCCGGAAAGGTCATCATCCAAGTGTGCGTACAGCGCGCCTGGGATATGTGAAACTAAATAATCTTGTCGACCTTTATGGATATCATCGAGATAAAAACTGCAATCGACGATGACCCAATCCGGATTATTAATATTCTTTTCCAATTCTTCCGTAGAAATTAATGTCCTGAATAACATAGAATTTTTCCAATTTTTGGTGTAATTGTGAATGGATTATATTATTAGATTATATAACGATGATAAGATTTGAGCGGTGCATTAACCATAGTTGGAAAAATTCTCAATATTCCTATTCATTTGGAGTCCAATATGGGATAATGCGTAAACTGGAGCATGCATTTTCCTCTCGGAGGCAGGATGAAGAAACGATACCCTTACCAGTTGGAATTTCACATTTCCCGGAAATCCAGGGAATACTACCAATTTGATGAAACAATTTATTTATTTAACGGGAATGTGATATTTGAAAACTTTCTAGCAGCGCGATTGTTTGCGAAAAAAATGAATGAACGGCGGGATGTCCAAAATTACCCGGAACGCGCAATAAAAGCTAGTCAAGTAAATGCAATGGGTTTAATTGATGAGATCCTACATCTGGTGGTGGAGAAATACCGGGAGCAGCGAAAACCAAATGTGATTGGTGAGTTATCGAAATCATTGATTGACCATTTTGGCGTTGAGAAAATTGAAAAAGCTTTGCGAATATTTGCTGATGAATTTCCACCGATTGCAGTTTTTCGTGGTGAATCCAGCATTGATGAATATCTGGGTGGAAAATCTGTAAGGAAACCTGAACAGCTTGTTCCCAACCAGGAGATTCTATTAGAAGAGCTGATTATGCTCTGGCTGGCTAATCTAAATCCAGCCTTCACGCCGTACCAAGAATTATTCGATGATGACCAATTGCGAAAAAATTCGATTTATTTAGAAATGATGAATTTTACCTACGAGTTTTTTGAAAGTCAACCGCGCTTTGGACCTGAGAACCAAAACCTGATTGAAATGCTCCGCAGCCCTGCAAAGGAAAGTCCTCATTCTTTGAGCGGTCAACTGGAATATATAAGCAGTCGATGGGGATATTTAATTGGAAGCTTTTTGTATAGATTATTAAGGAGCATGGATTTAATCAAAGAGGAAGATAAGGTAACCTTTGGGTTTGGTGGGGCTGGCATCTCTTATGTATATGATTATACGGGACTGGATCCAGAAGCTGATGCATTCAGCCCTGACAAGGACTGGATGCCCAATTTGGTTTTGATGGCAAAGAATATTTATGTCTGGTTGGATCAGTTGTCGAAGGAATATAAAAGATCAATAAATCGATTAGATGAGATACCAGAAGAAGAATTGGATAAGTTGGCAAGTTGGGGAATTACCGGGTTGTGGTTAATTGGTGTTTGGGAAAGAAGCTCTGCATCCCAAAAAATCAAACAACTTCGCGGGAATCCGGAGGCGGTTGCATCCGCATACTCATTGTTCAACTATGAGGTAGCATCAGACCTTGGAGGTTTTGAGGCATATGACAGGTTGAGGGAAAAAGCTTGGAAAAAATCTATTCGTATGGCTTCAGACATGGTGCCCAATCATATGGGGATTGACTCTAAATGGTTGATCGAACATCCGGATTGGTTTATATCTCTGAATTTCAGCCCATTTCCTTCCTATTCATTTGGTGGACCCAACCTGTCATGGGATGAAAGGGTGGGTATATACCTCGAAGATCATTACTATGATAACAGCGATGCGGCAGTGGTATTCAAGCGCGTTGATTTTTGGTCTGGAAGTGAGAAATATATTTACCACGGCAATGACGGCACCTCGATGCCGTGGAATGATACCGCTCAATTAAATTATCTTATACCAGAAGTTCGAGAATCTGTAATACAGACAATTCTACATGTTGCCAGATTATTTCCTATCATAAGATTTGATGCGGCAATGACTTTAGCCAAGCGGCACTACCAGCGGTTGTGGTTCCCTGAGCCTGGAAGTGGAGGGGATATACCCTCCCGGGCTGAATTCGGGATATCCAAAGAACAATTTAATGCTGCCTTCCCGAAAGAGTTTTGGAGAGAAGTAGTTGACCGAGTTGCGAAAGAAGTTCCTGATACCCTCTTGCTGGCGGAAGCTTTTTGGTTGATGGAGGGTTATTTTGTTCGCACACTTGGCATGCACCGGGTATATAACAGTGCTTTTATGAATATGTTGCGGGACGAGAAAAATCAGGAGTATAGATTGGTTATCAAAAATACTCTGGAATTCGATCCTGAAATTCTTAAACGATATGTAAATTTTATGAACAACCCGGATGAACGTACTGCTGTTGACCAGTATGGGAAATCTGATAAATATTTTGGTATTTGCATCATGCTAGCGACAATGCCAGGTTTGCCAATGTTAGGGCATGGACAGGTGGAAGGATATACCGAAAAGTATGGAATGGAGTATAAACGTGCATATTGGGACGAAACGCCAGATCCATATTTAGTTGAGAGACATGAAAGGGAAATATTTCCATTATTGAGAAAGCGGTACCTGTTCGCGGGCGTGGAAAACTTTTTGTTGTACGATTTTTTCACGAGTGATGGACATGTGAATGAAGATGTGTTTGCATATTCGAACGGTAATGCTGACCAGCGTGCACTGGTTATATATCATAATAAATACGCCAGGACTAGCGGTTGGATACGTCTCTCATCAGCCTACCCGGAAAAATCTAAAGAGAAGGATTCCTCGAAGCGCACAATGATTCAAAAAAGTCTGGCTGAGGGATTAAAATTACGAAATGAAGCAAATTACTTCTGCTTATTCAGGGATCATCGGACTGGTTTGCAGTATATTCGTAACAATCAACTGCTGCATCACCAGGGTTTATATGTTGACCTGGATGGTTATCAATATTATGTTTTCCAGGATTTTTATGAAGTTCCGGATAATGAACAGCTGCTTTATTCCCGGCTAGAATCGTATTTAGATGGACGGGGAGTTCCCGATGTCCAAGAAGCAATTCAAGAGATCATTCTCCAACCAGTGAGGTTACAGTATCGAGAGTTGGTGAATTCTGGTTGGTTGGATTGGTTGATAAAAATTCTTGCTAAGAATGAAAAGCTGTCTGATGATTCGCTTTTAGAAGCTTTAAAACAGATAGAGACTAAATCATACGCGTTATTAAAAGAAGTGAGAAAATTTTCTGGTGGAACGAGTGATGTTAATTCTATTACATCTCAAATCAAATTCGAGACTTCGGGTTTATTATGGATTTCAAAACTCCAAGATTACCCAATAGACAAAAGCGCGGGTGAGTATCGTAAAGCAATCAAATACCTAGATTCAGGATATACGGGCGGGGGGAAATCAATTATGAGGAAAAAGAAAATCAATACAATCCTTCTAATTTGGATTTTCACGCATCATATTGGATTTGTTCCATTTCACAAACAAAGTGAAACTTCTTATGGATTAGAACAAAGCCGGAGCTGGATTGATGAATGGATGTTGGGCAGCATAATTGTTGACTCCTTGGTTGGCATAGGATATGACAACAGCTCAGCTTCAATAAATCTGGTATTGGTAAAAATTCTTACGAGTAATTCGGATTGGTTTTCCTCTTTCGAAAATCGAACGAAGAGTATTCGCGAAATATTAAATGGCTTGTTTGCCGATCCCTCTGTTCAGGATTATTTACAGATAAACAGGTATAAAGGCGTATTGTGGTTCAATAAGGAATCCTTCGATGAATTAATCTGGTGGATGTATTTAATATCTTTAATCGCTATTATTGCGGATTTAGAGTTGATCGTGAATAAGGATCAATTATCGAAAGGTAAATTCCAAAAAAGAGTAGAAAATTGTTATTCCGTTATTAAGATATTATTGGATGCGGAAAATTTATCAGGTTATCAGGTTGAAAAGTTGATGGAAAGTATTGAAGACATTTAATTTCATTCTGCCTGGATAACCAAGTCCATTTGAATTGCGAATTTAATCGATGGCTGCAAAGAAAAAAATCCTGAAAGTATTGTTTCTGGCTGCTGAAGCGGACCCATTCGTGAAGATAGGTGGTTTGGGTGATGTGGCTGGTTCCCTCCCCCCGGTACTGCGAACCAGCTCCATGTTGCGAGAGACCAATGACGGCGAAATTGAATATGAATTAGATCTCCGCCTGGTACTCCCATATCATGGAGAAATTCATAAACAAAATTTTCCAATAATATCCGTACTGAAATTTCGGATTCCACGTAATGGGGACAGCATAATATCAGAAGGACTAACCCTTCTACATGAAGGGTTAACCGTTCATTTTATTAAGGACCTCTTGATTCCATTAGATTCACCTGTCTATTCTGGGGATGAGCTGGCAGACGGGGAGAAATATGTATATTTTTCAATGGCAGCCTTGCAGTTTATACAGGCATTAAATTGGAGACCGGATATTATCCATGCCAATGATTGGCATACAGCCCTTGCCGTGTATGCGCTTAAGCATAAAAAATGGAAAAACAATTTCTTTTTGAATACATCAACATTGATTGGGGTTCACAACTTGCCATATTACGGACCTCATGTTGGCTCATTCTTGAGTGATTTCGATCTACCTCCAGGGACCGGTTCTGCTTTACCAATTTGGGCGCAGGATATTCCACTTGCACTTGGGTTATCATCTGCAGACCATATCGTGACTGTATCGCCCTCATACGCAGAAGAAATGCAAACACCTGAATTTGGGGCTGGTCTAGATCAATTTTTAAGATCCCGAACCAAAGACATAACAGGGATACTTAACGGCATAGATATGGATAAATGGGACCCAAACAAAGACACAAATCTAGTAAAGCAATATAATTCTGAAAGCCTGGATGATCGAGTATTAAATAAAATTCGACTCCAAGGAGAAATTGGTTTTAATAGCTCCGAACGTATCCCATTAATTGGAATGGTGACTCGCTTGGACCATCAAAAGGGGGTGGATTTGGTGCCGGAAGCTCTCCGCCAAATCAATGAAATGCTAAAATTTGAAGATCGAAAGTGGCAGTTTATTTTACTGGGGACGGGTGATCCAAAATTAGAATCAGAAGTTCGACAATTTGAAAGTGAGTTTCAAGACAGGGTTAAAGTTGTCCTTCAATATAATGCAGCATTAAGTCATCGAATTTTTTCTGGAGCTGATATGCTTCTCATCCCTTCACGATATGAGCCGTGTGGCTTGACACAGATGATTGCGATGCGGTATGGATGTATTCCGATTGGAAGGGCGACCGGGGGATTGAACGATACAATTCAAGATTATACTGAAACGGAGGACAGCACTGGATTTTTGTTTTCTGAAGCGAAGCCGGAATATTTGGCAAAAACCATCGCGACGGCTTTACATGTTTTCGGAGATAGAAACAGATGGTACGCAATGCAAAATCGCGCAATGAACATGGATTTCTCCTGGATCAAATCTGCCCGGTTGTATATGCAGTTATACCTTGATCTGCATTATCGACGGTTCAGTGAAAGAAATAATATCTAAAATGATTAAGGCTAATAAGCAAGTACAAAACATATGTGAGGCGGGGCGATGATGGACTTTCAGCGTGCATCTGGAATAATCCTGCATCCAACCAGTTTGCCTGGGCGTTATGGCATTGGTGATCTTGGTCCGGCCGCATATTCTTGGATCGAATTCTTACACAAATCCGGATGTTCATTATGGCAGATATTACCCCTAGGTCCTACGGGTTACGGCGATTCGCCGTATCAATGCTTTTCTGCAGTCGCTGGAAATCCTTATCTAATAAGTCCAGAACTGCTGCTAGAAGAAGATTTGCTCCACAAGGATGATCTAGTGTCTATCCCTGATTTTCCTTCAACTACGGTCGATTACGGGTCTGTAATTCCATGGAAACTGGGCGTCCTCGATCGGGCTTTCATTCGGTTCCAGCATACGACTTCTGGAAATATCAAGGCCGAATATGAGAATTTTTATCTGGGTCAAAAGGAGTGGATAGAGGATTTTGCTCTTTTTATGGCTTTGAAAGAAGACCATGGCGGAGCTCCGTGGATTGATTGGGAACCCGAATTGAGAAACAGGAATGAGGCAGCTTTGAAAGATGCGCGAGGGAAATTTAAGACAGCTATCCAAAGACAAATTTTCAGACAATTTCTTTTCTTCCGCCAGTGGAACAAAGTGCGTCAATTCGCAAACAAATTGGGGGTGAAAATTGTTGGTGATGTACCGATCTTTGTTGCCCATGATAGCGTGGATGTTTGGAAAAATTCGGAATTGTTCTTCCTTGACCCGCAGGGGAAACCTACCGTGGTTTCTGGTGTTCCGCCAGATTATTTTTCCCCAACCGGCCAACTTTGGGGCAACCCTTTATATAATTGGGAAATTCATAAACAGACTCAATACAGATGGTGGTTTGACCGCTTGCGGAAAGTTTTTGAGATGGTTGATATCCTCAGACTGGATCATTTTCGCGGTTTTGCTGGTTACTGGGAAGTAAAAGCTGGATCGAAAACAGCAGAAATTGGTCGCTGGGTATCTGCACCAGGAATGGATTTTTTTAATAAATTGAACGAAGTATTTAAAGAAAACGGCATTATTGCCGAGGATCTGGGTGTAATCACACCAGATGTTGAAGAACTGCGTGATCATTTTGGTTTTCCGGGAATGAGAGTTCTTCAATTTGCGTTTGAGGGAAATCCAAAGGATGACTTCTTACCACACAATTATATAAATAATTGTGTGGTCTATACCGGTACTCATGATAACGATACGGCCAAAGGATGGTACGAACGGGTTTCAGAAGGTTCCAGAGATTTTTATCGCCAGTATCTTTTCTGTGATGGTACCGATGTAGCCTGGGACATGATCCGGGCGTGCTGGTCTTCGGTGGCAGTTTTTGCTCTAGCTCCGATGCAGGATTTCTTGAGTTTGGGAAACCAGGCTCGCATGAATTATCCTGGTGATCCAAGCGGAAATTGGCGTTGGAGAATGGCAGCACGGGATATGCGTGATAAGTTGAGCTCGCGTATACAGCAAATCAATTTCTTATATGACCGTCAAAACCCCAGGTTAAACCACGATAAATAAGATTTTTCTTAGTGTTGTGTAGTTAAATATAATACCGGATTTATACCAAACAAATTGAACACAACAACATTTGAGAAGGTGAAATGCATTCTGCATATTCCGGATAATTTCAATTAGGATTCTGTATCTGTATCTGGATCTGTATCTGGATCTGTATCTGGATCTGTTTCTGTTTTTGTCCAATCTGGTGCTGCTCGATGCAGGTCCTTAGGAGATACCCTGTTTGTTCGCCGGCAATGAGGACAATTAACATTGTAATGACTGAGATTTTCTGAATCAATTTCATCCAAAGCCGCAAAGATAATTTCCTTACTCAGATGGAATGGCTTGTGACAGTTATAGCAATGGATCTGCATTATGTGCTCCTTGGTTTGAACCGGTGTCTATGCGATTATATCCTTATGGTTGAATAGATAATAATCATTATAATGCGGATACACCGGACAAACAAATTAAACAAATTTTGCAATTTAAGTCCAGGTTATAATCCAAATATGAAGAAATTCTATTCTAGCACAGGGGATGACGGCTATACAGGATTGTTGGGAGAAGGCAGGGTTCCCAAATATGATTTACGCAT